>Ga0307515_10007750_pt1 | contig 21133 bp, 4 predicted proteins | sample 17_EM_MG_FD_194513 | JGI IMG/M metagenome (GOLD analysis project Ga0307515, IMG submission 194513) | Populus trichocarpa ectomycorrhiza microbial communities from riparian zone in the Pacific Northwest, United States - 17_EM | ecosystem: Host-associated > Plants > Roots > Unclassified | place...
ACTATATAGGTAATCTTCTATGTGGTATAATTACCGTTAGCAAGTTATAGGACGCGGGCTTTAGTAAAGGGTAAGGTAGGTAGGTTATAAGTGCGTACAAGTTAGGTATCTATAAATTAATTAGTAGCTCTGTAGTTAATTATAGAACGGCTTTTATATTATTTTATAGCAGTAGTTCCTATTATAGGTAAAACTATCTATTTCCGTCCGTTTATTTTTACTAAGTTATCTATTAAGCAGGCCGATATATAGATCCCTTTATTATTAGGGCGTCCTAACCTATAACTTAGGGCTAGGACTTAGCGTTTTCCGTTTCCGTATCCGATTTTACTGCTATTACTACGTCTTTATCTTATATAGTAGTGGCGTATAGCGACGTATTTAGTGTTTGGGGTATTAGGTTAGGTATTAGGCGGTAAGTACTAAACCTAGCTATTAGGAAGTTTAGGTTATCGCGATAATAGCCTTTTTAGCGGCATCTATAGTAGCGTCCTAATTTCTAGAGTAGCTCGCGCTCTCTGTCTAGAAGTTTTTATAGAAAGGTTAGTATAGAGAGGTTAATATTGGCTTTAGTGGCACCTAAGGTAGTAGGCGTCGGCGGCTTAGTATATATAGGTTTAGTAGGCCCAGAGGGCTTCTATAGAAAGGTCTTTAAGTAAGGATTAGCAGTAGTAATCTAATTTAGTTATCGTTTAATCTTCTATAGGGCTGCTACTATCTTATAAACATTGTTATAGTTATAGCTGGCGGCTGCGTAACTAAGGCAATAAGTAACTTTTTTAAGGAGATCCTTTTAGTCTTTAGTATTGTCTCGGGCGAGGGCTTCGGTGTATTCCTGGAATTTAATATAAAACTCATTAAATGATTTAATAAGGCTTATCTTTAGGGCACGTAGTTTAGCTTAGTTGGTGGCTAGTAGGTTATAGTCGCGGTATATTAGGTTAAGATTATTAAGGACTTCTTAATAAGACTGCTACTTCTAGGGGCTACTAGTTTCCTATTAGGCGAAGAGTCTGTTAAATAGTATACCCTTTATTCGCCCGATAATATAGCTAATCTTAGTATCTTTTATAGGAAAAAGGTAGGCGCTCTAAGTTAGTTTCTTACGGATTTATATCTTCTAGTAGCTGTATTCCTTGCGATTTCCTTAGAAGACTAGGGGATTAGGGTAGCGTATATTAGATCCTACGGTAGTAGTTTAGGTCCAATTATTATAGCTTTTGTTATTATTACTTTAGTAGGGGTTCCTATTAGGTAAAGCTGCTTAGTACTAACCCTTTATTAAGCGTTAAGTAGGTGAAGTTGCTAGGGGCGTAGAGACTTAGGTGGTGTTATATATAGTAGAGAGGTGTTTAGTATTATTATAAATATGCTTATTAAGCTAAGATTATAGGTATTTAATTGTGCCTTCTTTTTTAGTGACCGTAGTAATTAGTATAATCTTATTTTTCTTTAACTGTTAGACGTTACGTTCGGACACGCGGAGGTCGTCTTTGGTTTCTTAATGTATATTATCAGCGAGCGCCTTACGAGCTTATAGGTCTTAGATAATATCGCGATCTTAAGTAGCACGCATCTTAGCTTATATAAGCTTTAGGTGGTAGTTCTATAGAAGGCGGTAGTATTTATTAGGGTCTTATGCTACTATTTTTACAAACGTCTCGGCGTCTTATATTTTGATTTTAATGGGTAGTAGCCCTTTTATTTGCTTATCTATAGTTATATAGTTAATAAAAGATAAGACATTATTAGTGTCTATCTCCTTAGGGGTTAGGGCTAATAAATCGAATTCTCCTGAGATTAATTGGCGTCGTAGGTTAAGTGTAGGTATTGGATTGTTCTTTAGGTTTGATATAGTAGCTAGTAAGGAATATTGTCTTACTATTATGGGTTCCTTAGAAGTATAAAGTAAGGTAATTTATAGATACGCTACTTCTAGCAGCGCCTATAGTATTATAAAGACGTAGAATTAGTTATAGGCTAAGCGTTAGTAGTAAAAAGGCGCAACATAATGTTATAGAACGGGGGCAGTGGCTACAGAGCGTATGTATTTAAGGAGTCTATAAGACGTTACGCGATCAATCGTAAGGGTCGAGGGCGTAAGGAGGTAATATACCTACGCGTAGCTGATATAAGCTATACGCGAGGTATACGCAAGAGCACGGGGCTCTCCTATGGAGGCTTCTGCGGTAGGGTTCCGTGACACTTTCTTTTTACCGTAGTAGTTACCTTTAGGTCTTTAAATATTTGCGTTAATTATTCTATAAACCCGTTCTAACTTAAGAATATATACCGTACCTCCTAGTTAGTAGTTATTATGCTATACTCTTATACCTCTATAAGGTAAGGCTTAAACTACTTAAGTGCCCTTCCCATTAAGAATAATTTTGCGTAAGCGACTTAATCTATAGGCGTTCTTAGTTTAACTCCTTATATAACCTTAAAGTGCATTTATATAAGGAATCCCTTAAGTTTTAACTTCTCCCCTAAGAATTGCTTAATTAAAGGTAACTTAACCTTAGCTACTCCGATTCCGTTAATCCTTTCTTTAAGTATCCTATTATTATCTATTAATTAATTAACTATTTCCTATAGCTATCTAACAGTAACTAGTTGCGAGTTAGTATTTACTATACTAGTGTTATTACCTAATCCTAAGGTAGTCGCCGCTGTAGATACCGTTGTAGCTACTACTTTTAGTAGTATATTATTTAACTTTATTAATACTATAACCTTAGTAGTAAATATATAACAAAACCTTATAGGAAATACTACGGTGGACTTATTAATAGGCTGGGTATATAGGTAAATAAGAAGTTAACAATGTAATAATAACTAGTAGAGTAGTTGCCTAATAGATTAACTCTAATTATATTCTAAGATTCACTATAAAGAGAAGAACTATCTGGGTAAGGACTATAGTCCTTTAAATATATAACCGTACTCCTAAGAAACCCTCCTTATATATAAAGTATGTCTTATATATAAGGTATATAAGTTCCTCTCGTTCCTCTTATTTAATATGTAGCACGTTATATAACCTTAGTTACCATTTCTCGCGTTATAGTTCTATTAGCTCTATTTTAGACTATACCTTAATTAACTAACTAGCTGCTTCCAACTCCTCTCTTAGTAGTTATAATATTATACTTAAAGCGTCTGTAATAAAGATGGTTTAATATAATATACTAGGATATAGTTTAGAGTCTAATTTCTAGCTATATTATATCTAATAATTAAATCCGTATACTTTATATCTAACTGTAAGGTGATAAGCTCCGCACTACTTAGCTATATAAACCTATAAAAGGTAAGCAAGTGACTGGCTTAATGCCAGATATGGCTATACGGAACAATATATATAGGCGAGGTGACTTCGTTACCTAATACTAACCTCTATTAACCTATAAGGGCCTTAAGCAGATATTACTTAAATAGGATTACAGCTTCCTAGGAGATAAAGTAAATACGCTTATCCGCTTTATTTATAAAAAAGAAATATAATACTTTAGCCGTAGTATCTTATAGGCTATATTGTAATCTAGTAAATATATTACTGTGCCCAAAGGTACTAAAGGTATTAGCCTTAATTAGCTATTATAAACCGAAGTATTATAGCCTTTATAGCTATTATTAGCATTTAGCTTATAAAGGAATATAACCGAGTTTTAAATATCTTAGCCTATATTAACTTAAGACTTATAAGCAAACTAATCCTAGACTATACATGCCACTCTACCGTAGTTGTCTTAATAGTTTAACGTTTAATATCCGTATACTCTAGATATATAACTACCCGATTAAAAATCGTCTAGTATATATCCGCAGTACCCTTAACTTAACCTTTAGCTTCTTAATCCCTTTCTATAGCGCCTCCATTATTTTTAACCGCCTTTTAATATAGCTCTGCACCATTATTATAATTCTTTACCACCTTAGTTTATATCTTAAAATAACCTAAATATTAATCTATAGTATAGCCTTTACGCTTTATAGCAGAAATTTAATAGTATTATAGGCTTAAATATAGGTAGCGCTAGCTTATAGCGTGGTATTTAATCTCTGTAGCGATCTCCGCATATAGTTATTATAAATTAACGCGGCCCTATTAATAATCCTACTAGCAATAGTCTATTATCGGCAGCAATCTATAGTAATTTAGTATTAACGGCAATGGCAAACTACCGTATTATGGCACCCTTTATAGCAACTTAGCAGTAAAATACTAAAAGGGAATTAGCCTATATAGCGGGTATAGACGGATATCTATAGGGTTAGCATAGTAGTTTAGCAGTTTATCTATTAACCTAAGCTTATCGCTTCTAGCGGCTTTTAAATAGTTCGTCCGATTAATTATATATTAGTACTTAACAACTATATACTTTACTTAGTAGCTTACTAGTATAGTTAAAAAGCTTACCTTAACGCGCAGACTTATGGGCTAATATATCAGCCACTATAGAGTTAGCTCCTTTCTAGCCGGTAAAATTAACTAGAGGTAAAATTAACACTTCTCGCCGCTCTACTTAAGTAAGAAGTACTACCTCTGCTTATATAGCTAGTGCTAATATAACTCTAAGCCAGTCTCTTTAGCTAATCCTCCCTTCTAGTACTATACTAGCTAGCAGTATAATCTTAAAAAAGACGCAGAGATGTTTATTTATTAATATTAGTGGTAATATAAGTATAAATAGGCCGTAGCTAAAGCGCTAGATATTAAAGCTTATAGCGCAGTATTAGGTCTTAGCCCTTAGGGCAATCCGGATATTCAAGCTTATAGTATAGCATTAAATCTTATAGTATAATACTAAGTCTTAACTTTTAGATAAGCCTAAGGTTTAATATTTATAATATAGCACTAAATCCCTAATTACGAAAAATTCCAAAGTTTAAAATCTATAGCGTAGCACCAGTTCCCAAGTAGTAGGAAATCTGGAAATTTAGAATTCGTAATATAATATTAGATCTCCACTCCTAAAGAATCTTAAGGCTTAGGATTTAAGTTATAATACTAAATCTCTACTCCTAGGAAACTCTAAAGCTTAGGGTTTATAGGCTAATACTTAATCTCCACCCTCTAAACTAGGCGTAGTTTAAAATTTACGTGCTAATGCTTAATCCCCGCCTTCTAAATTAGGTACAGCTTAGAATTTATAGTTTAATATTTAATCTCTACTTTTTAAACTAGGCGTAGCTTAGAACCTACGGCCTAGTGCTTAATCTCTGCCCTTGGTTTTAGATATAACACAGCTTTAGCAGATTAATATTTAATATTCCTTAGTATTCCACTTATTTATTAACTTAACTAAAACTAGGGTAGAGCTCTAATTAATATCTAGGTATTAAGTATTAATCTCCGTATATATATTTAAATAGTTTATTAGATTCTTATTTAGAGAGATACTAAAATTTATACTAAAAGCTCCTAAAACCCATAGAACCTATATTATATTAGCTATTTAGTTAAAGTATTTTATAATTCTCTTAACTAGATATTATCTATTCTTCTTAGGCTACTATACCTTAAGCCTCTTAGTTAATATTAAATCTACCTTATAGTAAAAGAAAACAAAAGGACGTATCTACGCACTTTAAAAGTAAGAAATTCGATTACTAAGTAAACCTAATATCCGCTTATAACCCTTCTCCAGCACCTTAATTAGGCGGTAATTTTATATTAATGTTACTTCGCAAGTTAACTAAACGGCGCCTACTTACTTTAATTAGTAGTAACTTAACTATAAAGGATTTACGCATTACAAATAAGTATATATAAGGTAGTTAATATTTACTAAGGTAAGTTACTATAACAGTAATTATTTATTAGTAAGCTAATTTAATAAAATCTACAGCGCGGATATTTACCCTTAATTGACCTCCACACCTTTTACCTTACAGCATTATACCATAAACTTTATTATTGTTATTTTATCTACTATTTATTAGCATACTACTATCTATAATATCTTTTTTTATGCCTCTAAATATGTCTAATAGCTACTTAGTTAAGGAACTTAATACGCGCGATATTAATAATAAAATAATTAAGGACGCTTTTAAGGACGCTCTTTCTTTTATTAATACTTTAGAATCTCTACCTAGAGAGTAAGCTTTCTAATACTAAATTATACCTATAGCTAATATAATTTTAGAAAATACGTACTAAAGCACTATAATAAGGTTATTGCGAAATCTGTTGGAAATTTACTTACCTCTTTACTACCTACCTCTTTACCACCTACTTCTTTACTACTTACCTCTTTACTACCTACCTTTCAGCCACTTATTTCTCCATCGCCTGCTACTTTTATAAGGTTTAATTCTTATTATACTTTTACTTCTCTTAAGAGGCAGGCTAATAGAATTGCTACGCAAATTTTTTAGTATAAGATAGCCTTTAAGTTATATATGTTAACTATACTCTTTTAGTATCTTATTTACTAATTTACCTCTTATAGTAACCTAATAGAAATATTAGAGATTTTAGATAATAATAAAGAGAATAATCTTAATAACGCCAACTCTTCTAAAAGCCCTTCTTTATCCTCTTATAATCTTCGCAGCCCTTATAAGCTCTGCAGTATACAAACGGTCTAAGCTATAACGTTAGATATTAATATAAATAAGCGCCTTCCTATTTAAGTGCCGTTAGTAAATAAATGGTATACCCTAAAAGCTAGTGCTTAGAAAAATATAAAGGAAGCTTACTAGCAGATATATACCCATGTTTAGAATATTAAGGGTAGCTCTAGTATATTGCGCGACCTATTATATACTCTATACGTTAAGCAAAACTATAAATATCGCGTTTATAAGCAGAACTTTAGGCTATATTTTAAAGGTACGTGCTTTAGATATTGCTTAAATAGTAGGTTGTGTAAAAGGTATATGCTAATAGTATACTATTATTCTATTAGCTAATACGTATATAGGATAGTTTACTAAGACTAAAGCCGGTTATACCTTCGCGCAAAAAACATATATAATTAGCTTCTGCTAATAGTCTTACTAAAACATTTACTAAGAAGGTATAATATTCGCATCTTAACAATATGGATATTACTAATATCCGTATAGCTTTATACCCACACTATCCCCCCTTTAAAGACCTCCCCTTCCCTTAAAACTTTTACTTATAGTAATATACGCAGCTATAGGGGCACCTATTCTACCGCTACTCTTTTTACTCTTTTACTAATTCCTAGTACGCCTAGTACTGCTTCTAGTACTACTACCGCTCCTATTAGCACGGAAGATATTAGGGTGTATTTAGTAATTACTATTTCTATATATATTAATATAGTTTATAAATAGGTAACTAAGATAGTAAAAGATATTTGGGCTATAGATCGCCGGTTAAGTAAGCTTAAAGATTCTCTAAGTAAGATAAAGGATAGGCTTATATTTGTGAGGTGTGGTATTATAATACTTATATATAACGCTAGGTTGCTAAATATAGAATTTAAGTAGATACCAATTAGCTATTACTATAGGTTAGCTATTACTATAGGTTAACTATTATTATAGGTTTAGAGTAATAAAATAGTAGCTTTTACCTCCCTACTACTACGTATATAGGAATTAAGTCTCTACCTTATATTTAATAGATATAATTAATATTATAATATCCGTATAAGCTAAGATAAAGATATTTATATATCCGCACCGTTAATAATTAGTAAGGTAAGTCACTATAGTAGCAATTATTTGTTAGTAAGCTAATTTAATAAAATAGGTAGCGTAGATATTTACTATTAATTAACCTTCGCACCTCTTTTTCCTCTATTAACCTTCTACCTTACAGCACCACACCATAAACTTTATCATTGTTGTTTTATTTACTATCCCTTAGCGTTCTTCTATCTATAATGCCTTTATTTATATCTATAAACAATATTAATACAAATAACAGTAGCTAGGTAGTTAAGGAGCTTAATATACGCAAAATAAATAAGGATACTATTAAGCACGCTATAGCTGCTCTTACTAAGCCTTTAGACTTTATTCCTAAAGAGTAAGCTTTCTAATACTAAACTATACCTATGGCTAATATAATTATAGAAAATATATACTAAAGCGCTCTTTATAGGATTTAGTAGACGATAAAAATATAAATAGAGCGAAATCCACTAAAAAAAAATCTACGTACCTTTTCGCTACCTGCCTTTCTATTACCTATATCTTTACTATAAACCACTTTACCGTCCACTTCTTCGCTATTTACCTCTTTACTACTACTACCTAATACTTTTAAAAGGAGGCTTAATAAGGCTATAAGGGGGTAAGGTGCTTTAAGGCAGCTTTAAAGGAAATAAGATTCTATTAAGAGCTAAGTTATATAGACTTTATAAGTAATAAGACGTTCGGACTAGGAACAGAACAGGTTTAGGTTAACGTAGTTAAGATATAGAGGTAGCCGTAGTACGTGCACGTGCTTTAAGAGGCTTTAATAGAATTCTACTATTGTTAAGTGTTTTACCAAGACGTCCTTACTGTAACGGGACAGTCCTATTATAGTACCCCCCTTCTAAACTTAAGCTCCTTTAAGGCGTATAAAAGAGAAAAAAAATTCTTACGAATGTTAGCCTTATTCCTATACGCCCTACGCCCTCCATTATACGGGCTCCGCCGGTTTAGTCCTCCTCCTTATTACTCGGCAGAACTAAAGCAGATTAAGCCTCTATCGCCGCGTTCCGCTACGTCCTTGCCGTATAGGAGACGCTTATGCCGAAGCTCGTCCAAGACCTTCCCTTGCTTTTGGCAGCTCTACGGCTTCCTTATATCTATACTAGGTTCCCCTCCACCAGGCCGAGCCCCTAAGGCCGACCCCCCTACCCCCCCCCTAGGGCTCCCCTTCGTGTTATATATTATGTCGTGTCGTATCGTATATAGGGGAGGTAGGTGGGAAAAAAAAATTTCGGCTCTAGTAGGGTATAGTATTCGTAGTCGTACGGTAGGGTCGGTTCGTATGCGTGTATAGGGTCGGTTCGTGTGCAGGATCAATTCGTACGTAGTACTAGTTCGTGGCAGTACGGAGTAAGGGTCAAATTCGTGTTCGAGCATCGCAGGTATATCGGCGCGATCCTTATCGATTCGGGTAGCAGTACGGTACTAGCGACATGTTCGGGTAGCAGTACGATGCCAGCGACGGGTCGTCTCGTAGGCATATCGGCACGAGGCTTATCAGTTCGGGCAGCAGTACGATGCAAGCGACGGGTTCGGGGGTCTAGGGAGCGAGGCTCTACCTAGTCGTGTGCGGCTCGTAGGCGTATCGGCACGAGGCTTGTTAGTTCGGGTAGCAGTACGATGCAAGCGACAGGGTCGTAGGCGTATCGGCACGACGGGTTATCGGGGTCGTTTCGCAGGCGTATCGGCGCGAGGTTTGTCGTGGTGTTTGAGTTCAAATTCGAGTTTAAATTCGAGTCGTCGTATCAAGTTCGTATAGCAGTAGGATGCTAGCCGTCGTATTCGAGGTCCGTAGGCAAATCGGCACGGAGCTTATCAACAGGTCGTAGTTCCATAGGCGTATCGGCGTGGTGCTTGTCGGTTTGTGTAGTATATCGGCTTAGTCTTAGCCGTCGTATTCGGTATCCGTAGGCGAATCGGCACGGAGCTTGTCGTTATATTCGAGGTCGCAGGCGTATCAGCACGAGATCTTATTAGTTCGTATAGCAGTAGGGTGCTAGCCATCATTCGGTCGTAGGCTTATCAGCGCGACGTCTTATTGATTGTAGGGGCAGTACGGTACCAGCGTCATTGGCTTATAGCCGTCGTTCGTGTGGTAGTAGGGTACCAGCCGTCGTGTCGCAGGCGTATCGGCGCGGCGCTTGTCGTCGAGTTTGGCTTGCAGCCGTCGTATTAAATCGAATTCGAGTTTAAGTTTAAGTTCACCGTCATTTAAGTTCAACTTTGAGTTTGTGTTATTTCAATAGTAATGCGGTCTGAACATAATATAAGGGGGCAAGGTGCTTTAAGGCAGCTTTAAAGGAAATAAGATTCTATTAAGAGCTAAGTTATATAGACCTTATAAGTAATGAGACGTTCGGACTAGGAACAGAACAGGTTTAGGTCGACGTGGTTAAGATATAGGGGTAGCCGTGGTACGTGCACGTGCTTTGAGAGGCTTTGACAGAATTCTACTATCGTCGAGTGTTTTACTGAGACGTCCTTACTGTAACGGGACAGTCCCGTTATAAAGGCTTATTTATCTTCTTTTCTTAAAAAGTAGGCTAAAAAGGCTGCTAATATAAATCTAAAGGCTAAGATAGCCATTAAATCGTATATATTAGTCATACTATTTTAATATCTTATCTATTAATTTACCTCTTATAGTAACCTAAACATTTATAGGGTTTCTTTAGATAGCGAATCTTTAGACAGCAGCAAAGATAAAGATCTTAATAACGCCGACTCTTACAATCTCTATAGCCTTATAATCTTTATAGTACCATAAATATAAATAAGCGCCTTCCTATCTAAGTGCCGTTAGCGAATAAATAGTACACTCTAAAAGTTAGTGTTTAAAAAAAATATAAAGGAAAGTCGCTAGTAGATATTAACACATATCTAAAATATTAAGAATAGCTTTAGTAAGCTACGCAACCCGCTATATACTCTATATAAGAAGTATAACTATAAATATCGCGTTTATAAGGACTCTAGGCTATATTTTAGGGGTACGTACTTAAGATATTATAAGGTAGTAGGTTATACGGAAAGGTATATACTAATAGTATACTATTATTCCGTTAGCTAACACGCGTATAAAAAAGTTTATTAAATTAAGAGCCGGTTATACCTTAGCGTAAAAAACGTGCAAAGTTAGCTTCTAGTCTAGCTAAAACGTCTACTAAGAAGGTATAATATCCGCGTAGTTTTATTCCCGCACTATCCCCGCCTGCGCTACTACGCCCCCCCTCCTACTAAGACCTCCCCTCCTATTAAAACTCCTACTTGTAGTAGTATACGCGGCTATAAAGGCACCCACTCTGCCGCTGCTTTAACTTTTTTACTAATTACTAGCACGCTAGGTGCTGCTATTACTACTACTGCTTTCGCTAGCACGAAATCTATTAGGGTATATTTAGTAATCGCTATTTCTACGCGTATTAATATAGTTTATAAATGGGTAACTAATATAGCGAAAGATGTTTAAGCTATAGATCGCTAGTTTAATAAGTTTAAAGATTCTCTAAGTGAGATAAAGGATAAGTTTACGTTCCTAAGGCGTGGTATTATTACACTTATACGTAATGCTGGGCTACTAAATATTAAATAAGGGTAAATATAAGTTAGCTGTTGCTGTGGGTTAGCTATTATTGCTAGGTTATAATAATAAAATAGTAGCTCTTACCTTTTTGCTACTATATATATAGAAATTAAGTCTCTACCTTATATTTAATAGATATACTTAATTAATATTATAATATCTGTATAAGTTAAGATAATAATATCCGCATATGCTAATATAAAGATATTTATATATCCGCACTATAAAACAGCCCACTGCTATATTATATACTACGTACTAAGAAGATTATACGCTGGCTAAAGTTAATATTAATAAAAAGAACTCAATTAATATATTAAGACAAAAACGTACCATAAGCCTAAGTATTTAAAAGTCCTCCGGCATATTATCTATAGCCTTATTAAATTTGTCCTTATAAGGATTATATAGTAAACCGCTAATATAAGACATCTGTATATTAAAATTAGTAATACCGCCCTATAAGAGCCGCTCTAATAAAAGTTAAAAAATAGTAGGTGCTTTAAACCCAACGTCCTATATACGCTAACGTATAATAGAAGTATATCCGCAATTAAAACAATATATTACTGTAACTCTTAGCATTTATTAAGCAACTTATATACTAACTATTATATATATTAGCAGAGGTATAGGTGTAACATTAGGATAACAAACTATATAAATATATTTAGTAGCTTCTCCTACTACCTCTATATTCTTCTTAGCGTTACCAAAGCTATATATAAGGGGATTAAATAGCAAACCGGCTGCAGTTAATAGAAAGGCGTTAAATATATTTACGCTGTCCTTTATAAGTTTCTTATATCCATGCTATAAAAGTAAAGGAGCCTTAAAATCCACTAAGTACCGCGTATATTATACGATTAAATCCTTTCTAATCTAATCTGCGAGATAGCGGATATCCAGCGCTGGAGACTTAGTTATATATTCGCTATTTATATACCTACTAAATATACGCTTAAAAATATTGTGAAGCGCACTAGTATAACTTACCATAAGAATACCTTACCTAAATAGCTCGTCTATACTAAATATTAAATTCCTATACATCTAGAGCAACTCCTTAAGTTAAAGATTTAGCAGTTTATTAAGGCGATCTGTGTTAAAAAAGCTATCTAGCCGCCTGTAGAGGTTAACTAAACTATTAGTAAGAATAGCCTATTAAAGCACTAGATCGCAAGCGCTTATTTTAACTAGTTATTATAGGATTAGCATATTATATATATAGTTCTTTAATAAGCTTCTAGTAAAGTATAAGCAAAGGTAGGGGATTATATGCTTTAGTAGTCCAATATCTATATACTTAATAGCGTATTTTAGAAGCTTATAAGTATTAATAACCTATAGAAACCGGATATAATTAAAGAACTCTATATTATAGTTATTAGCAGTAAAGCTTAATATATCTATAGAGAATGACGTCACTACTAGCTAACGTGCGTTAGTAAATAGCTCTAAATAATTAAACGTGCGCTAATTTGTATTACAGCATATATATCTTAAAAAAGCCGCTATATAGATATCCTTAATATAGTCTAGAAATTGCTACGGAGATAGGTTTTATATATATCGCTTAGCCTCACCATCTGCCTTAATATTGCACTTATTATAGATATAGAGTAAGAATAACGCAATAATATAAGCGTTAAAGCCTTAGAGGATTAGCTCTTCCATATAATAAAATAAAGCCTTTTCCCTAAGAATATTGCGCCGTTTTAGGTAGTTTATATAGGTATAGAGCGCTAAAAACTACTATACGGCTTCCTTACCCCTATAAAACGTACGCATAACTATATATAGGAAGTTTAATCGTATATACTATAGCCCTAAAATAGGCAATACCTACTTATAGCTATTATACGCACCTTCCGCCTTAACCCGCCCCTCTTTATGTAATTAAATAAGCTTTATGGTCTTCTAATCTCTATATATTAGAAATAGCCAGTTATTAATAGCAGTTTTATAATTATACTATAGTTAGTCTAGAAAGATATTTTCTATTACGCAATAGTTGCTATTAATAGAATCCTCGCTGTCTAGAATAGGTTCTAAAGTTATATACTTTGTCCTTCTATAAGGAAAAACATCAACTACTAATATACGCGGATATTTAATATCCGTATTAGAGTTAAATATACTATTAACCGTAGTAGAATACGCGCATTAGATAGCGTTCGCAATAAAACTTATAGATATCCGCTTTTAGAGGTTATTAAACTTATTCCTAGCTATATTAATAACCTTATCTAGCTTAAGTTAACGGGTATTGTTTAACATTAACTACTTAAGGCCCCCTTTAGGCATGTATACTCTACATAAAATCTTTCCCGTAGTATATAAATTAATTTTACTAATTTTACCAGTAACCTAATATTAAGTCTTTTAGCAATAGTTAAAGTTATTATAAATAATATAGATATTATAGATATTATTATAAATAGACAGAGACTTAATTAGTTTCTTAAGGGTTATTAGCGTTAAAAGGGCTAATAGAATTAATAGGACCTTCCTTAAAACGTTTGGCTAGCCTAAGCTTTTTAGCGTTAAGAGTTTTATAACCATTAATTAAAATAAGGCTATATAGAAAAGATAGCATACAGCGCTTTATCCCTTACATAGATGGTATGGATATAACTGTAGCCTGTGCACGACGTTAAAGAATATTAACTTTTTTAATACTGGCAGAAAGCCTTACTAAAGCAATATAATTAGCTAAGCACGGGCCACACTTTTAAGCACGTATCTATCTATGTAAGGGATACTAAGCGCCTAAAGATATAAACTAAATAGATAGGTAAAACCATTTATAGAGTTTTAGGTAAACCCTAGGAGAAATATAGAGATAACTATAACTATACGTCCGCTATACGGATCTTAACTACGTTCCTCTCTATTTAATATAGATATCCCCTTAATAAGCTAAAATAGTAGCGGACCGTACTATTAAATAAACTTAGCCGTATTCTTAAGGTTAATATCCTAAAACTCTATATCTAGAGTCTATGTATTAAAGGGGCCGCGTTATAATTATAGTTAGTAAAGCTCTTTCTAGATACAGTAGACAGTATAGGTTATTAGCATTATATAAATATCAGCCCTATTAATAAGTTCTTCTTATATTTCCTTATCCTCTAGTAAAGAAATAAGTAGGTCCCTTACTTTCTTCTTCTTCCTATTACCTTTATACCCGCTCTTACTTTCTAAGTACTTAAAAACCAGCCTATAAAAAGACCAGCCCTATTAGCGTAGAAGGTCCTTAATAATATTAACCTTCTTTTCCTTTAATATCTTTATCTAACTAGTAGATAGAATATCCGCTAGAATATCTACTAGAATATCTGCTAGAATATCTGCTAAAATATCTACTAGAGTATTTGCTAGCTATAAAGAGGGCTAGCGGCGTAGGCGAAAGCGTTTAGCGTTAGTATTTACTACGCGGCTTAGCGGTATAAAGGTAAAATTAGGGCCTCTATGTTATAGGATAGGGGTAGTAGCTATAAAGCGTATATATTTAAGGAGTCTATAAGACGTTATACAATTAATTATAAGGGTTAAGGGCGTAAAGAAGTAATATACCTACGCGTAGCTAATATAAGCTATATATAAGGTATATATAAGAGTACAGGGCTCTCCTATAGAGGCCCCTATAGTAGGGTTTTATAATACTACCCCCCTTTTATAGAGGCGGAGCTCTGGCGACGCTATGGTTACTATATATATATAAAAGGGACACTTAAGGTATAAAAAAGAAGAAAAAAAGGGGGGGTATCGCTAAAGGCTTAAAATAACATTATGTAATAGGGCTTGGCATCTAAAAATCTAACTAATTAGATAACTTTAACCGCTAGTTAAAGTTCCTAGATACTTTAACAATATTCTAGTTACGTAATCGTACTTTACCGCAATCTAACGGTAATCTAATAGCAATTTACCCTTACGTAGTAATGTATAACGGTTTAACTCTATAAGGGCTTCTATAGAGGATTAGGTATAAAGTCTTTGCTTAGGCCTAGTTTCTATAAGTTTATATAGTAAAAGTTACTAATTAAATCCTTTATATTTTTAAAGTCTTCTTATAGTTACCATTCTAGCTAATTTATGTCGAATCCTATATATATAGCTCTATAGTAGAGCTGTCGTCCTCTGCCTTTACTAAAGTATTTAAAGTTAATAAATTGTTTAATAGTCTACTCCTTATAGTTCTTGTCTTTGTTCTTATCTCAGATTAATACTAGTAGGGATTTAAGCTATATCTACCCTAGTAAGGGGTTAGGCTAATAAAGGTATAGTAGCTATAGGTAAAATATAGGCTATCTCCTACGGGTGGCTATAGTAGGTAGGAGTTCTAGCTCGTATACGGCTCCCCTATTAATAACTCGTTTAATTAAATAGGGGCTAAGGTTCTTATAATTAAGTGACTTTATAGGCCTTTATATAGAGATATTATGTATATCTAGCTATACCTAGTCGCCAACACGTATCTCCGGTAGTGGCGTTTTATAATAGTTAGTAAAGTAGGCCTACTTTACTTAAGCCTAGGCCATTTCTCCCTTGTAGTAGTTAAGTAGATTTTTTATATAGTCTGTATACTAGTTAGTAAGTAGCATCTTAAGGCGTTTTCTATATGGTAGTTTTATATTAATAGGTTTTAGTAGCTCTATGCCGGATTAGGGATAATAACCCTTATTCGCGAAGAACGGGGTAAGTCCTATAGTAGTTAAGACGTAGTTATTTATTACGAATTTACCTAGTAGGAGGTAATCTACCTAGTTATCTTAACTAAAGGCGACTATTTATTATAGGTACGCTTTTATATTAGTATTAGCGTTTTCTAGTTGCCTAGTAATTTTATAATAGAAGGATATAGACATTTTAACGAAGATACTAAGGCGTTAATAGATTTGTTTCTATATATCGGAGTTAAATTATATACCTTAGTTGGACGTAATTAAGTTAGGTAACCTATATAGTTAGTAAACTTCGCAAAAAAAGGCGTTAGTAATATCGCTAACGGCTACGCCTTTAGTTGGGATATAGTGGCGCTCTTTTATAAGTCGGTATATTATTATAAGGATATTCTTATAGGTATAGCCATATTATTTATAGGGTAATAGGTTAATAACAAAATCTATAGTAATATCTGCCTATTGTTATATAGGTACTAGTAGAGGGTATAATAGTCCTTAGTACTTTATATTAAAGGCCTTAGCGCGCTTATAACTATAGTAGGCGCCTATAAAGCGTTTAACTAAGTCTATTATTTTTTAACTAGAAGTAGTATCGGCTAAGAAGCTTATAGGTTCCTTTTTTGCCTAGGTAGCCGCTTAATTAAAGGTTATAGGCTATTTAGATTAGTTGCCGTTATAGATTTTTTAAGTTAGAGATAAATAGGCGGCCTCTATAATAGAGCCTATTCTCTTTTACTTCTAAGGCTGCTATATTAATTTAGCCTAAGCTTTAGAGGTTAATAAGTAGCGTATAGGCGCTGGCGGTCTTTACGGTAATAAGTTAATATAGTAATAGGTTAATAAAGGCGTTATATACCGTAGTAATAAGCTTATTAATTTTAGAAGGTAACTCTAGTTCTGTAGTATAAAGCTAAGGTATAGTTAGCTCTATTATAAGTAGTATACCTAGGGCCAAATTTCGTACTTTTAGGATTGTTTATTATTGGAACTAATTATAGGGGTTATCTTTAGACTAAGGAAGGTCTTATAAGCGGCGTATTAGGCTATTAGGTTTAGTACCTTATACTCCTAGTCTATATATAATTTTAAAGTTAAAACTAAAGAGGAACTTATTCTAATATACTTAGCATTAATTTAGCTACTTTATGGTTATAAAGTACTTAAGGTTACAATGGTCCGTAAGGACTTTAGTTAACTAATTAAGCTCTACTAAGAAAAGTTCTAATTAGAATTCTTTAAACGCTTATATAATTATAAGGAGTTCTTTATTATAGATCTTATAGTTATACTCTTATAATATAAGCTTAGATAAGTAAAATGCGACTAGGTAAAAGAGACCGTTATTACCTATTTAGGAGAGGACGCCTGCGTTAATATGGTCTAAGGAGTTAGTTTTAAGGTAGAGTTGTTATCTTAGTATAAAGTAAGCTAGGGTAGGTGCTTTAGTAAAGGTATTTTTAAGGTCTTAGAACGCTTTCTTATATTTAGGCGTCTAGGTAAAGCATAGGTACGTTTTTCTTTCTTTTATAAAAAGGCCCTTTATTTACATTATTGCTATAAGTAGTACTACTACGCCTAAGAAGTTATATATAAATTTCTAATAGAAGTTAGTAAAACTAAGAAAGGCTTATACGTCCTTAATACAGTTAGGGGCTTACTATTTAGTAATTATATATACCTTCTTAGGGTTTATATAGACACCTTTAGTAGTAACAATTAGTTTAAGGTATTTTACTTCTATAACTAAGAATTTATACTTCTTTAAATTAATATAAAGTCCTACATCCCTAAGGCGCTATAAGACCTTTTAGACGTATTTGGTATACTTAAAAGGGTTATTGCTATAAATAAGTATATCGTCCAGGTACGCAGAGTAGAAGTCGTTAAGGTAATCCCGTAAGGCGTTATTAATATAGCTTTAAAAGGTGCCTAGGCCGTTATATACGCTAAAGGATATAATAGTATATTTAAATTAGCTAAAGCGCGATATAAATGCGGTTTTCTATTCGTTACCTTCCTATATTTAAAAATAGTTAAAAGCGGCAATAATATTAAGCTTAGTATAGATTTTGGCTTAACTAAGCCGCTTAAAGGTCTTACGTATAAGTGGTACTGGGTATTAGTTTTTAATTATAATAGCGTTAAGTCCTCTATAGTTAACGTAGAATTAAATACCTCTTTCTAGCTTCTTAGCGAGAAGGATAGGTACGGCTGCTAGTAATATACTAGGACGAATAAATCCTTTATTAAGGTGCTCGTTAATATACTTTTTTATAACTAGAAGTTTATCTTTTAATATTAGGTAAGGTCTCTTATAAGGTAGCATTTTTCCTTATTTAATATTAATGGTATAGTTATTAGGTTAATATAGGGGGTATATATCTACGCCCTTTTATAAGTATATATTAGTAAAGTTATAGTACCTCTTAGGGAGGAGCTTGCGGAGCTTTTTATTAGTAAGTCCTTTTTTAAGCTTTATAAACTTCTTAAAGTTTAAAGGTAAAAGTCCGTAGAGTTCTATAGAGGCGTTATCTTTTAGAAGGTTAACTATATCTATTCTATTACTATAGAGGACGTAGTCCTATTCTTTATTAAGCTTATATAGTCGTAATTAGGAAACTATAGTAACGGTTTAGCCTTTTTTATATACTATGCGGTAGAAGGCCAGGGCATTTATATAGTAGTAGTTAGTTATAGGTAGGGTAATAAGGGGTTCCTTAGGTTAATATTTTAGGGAGTAAATAGAGGCGGCTAGGCTATGCCCTAGGCAAGTCTCTCTATAGTATTTAAAGTTAAAGGTTACTTCTCTATTCTTCCAGTTAATAGTAGGGTTGTATTATTTAAGCTAGTTTATTCTAAGGATAATAGGGTAGTTAGTAAGTAGTATAATATAGGCTTAAAGTTCTTCCTAGTGCCTATTTATATCTAGGTAGAGTTATACTATATAGGTAATCTCCTATACAGTATAACTACTATTAGCGAGTTATAGGGCGCGGGCTTTAGTAAGGGGTAAGGTAGGTAGGTTATAAGTGCGTACAAATTAGGTATTTATTAATTTATTAATAGCTCCGTAATTAATTATAGAATAGCTTTTATATTATTTTTTAGTAGTAGTTTCTATTATAGGTAAAACTATCTATTTCTGTCTATTTATCTTTATAGAGTTATCTATTAAGTAAGCTAATATATAGATCCCTTTATTATTAGGGTGTCCTAACCTATAACTTAGGGCTAGGACTTAGCGTTTTCCGCTTCTATATCTGACTTTACTGCTATTATTACGTTTTTATCTTATATAGTAGTAGCGTATAATAACGTATTTAGTATTTAGGATATTAGGTTAGGTATTAGGCGGTAGCTACTAAACCTAGCTATTAGGTAGTTTAGGTTATTATAATAACAGCCTTCTTAATAGCATTTATAGCAGCGTCCTAGTTTCTAAAGTAGCTCGCGCTTTCTATCTAGGAGTTTTTATAGGAAGGTTAGTATAGAGAAATCGATATTAGTTCCGGTAGTACTTAAGGTAATAGGCCCGGAGGGCTTCTATAAAGAGGTCTTTAAATAAGAATTAGTAGTAGTAATCTAATTTAGTTGTTATTTAATATTTTATAGAGCTGCTACTATATTATAAATATCGTTGTAATTATAGCTAGCAGCTGCGTAACTAAGGCAATAAGTAACTTTTTTAAGGAGGTTTTTTTAGTCTTTAGTATCGTCTTAGGTAAGGGCTCTAGTATATTTCTAGAATTTAATATAGAATTTATTAAATAATTTAGTAGGGCTTATCTTTAGGGTATATAGTTTAGTTTAGTTAGTGGCTAGTAAGTTATAATCGCGGTATATAAGGTTAAGATTATTAAGGACTTTTTAGTAGAACTACTACTTCTAGGGGCTACTAGTCTCCTATTAGGCGAGGAGTCTATTAAATAGTATACCTTTTATTCGCCCGATAATGTAGCCGATTTTAGTATTTTTTTATAGAAAAAAGGTAAGTGCTCTAAGTTAGTTTCTCGCGAATTTACATCTTTTAGTAGCTGTATTCCTTACAGTCTCCCTAAAAGACTAGGGAATTAGAGTAGCATATATTAGATCCTATAGTAATAGTTTAAGTCCAATTATTATGGCTTTTATTATTACTACTTTAGTAGGGGTTCCTATTAGGTAAAGCTACTTAGCGCTAGCCCTTTATTAAGCGTTAAGTAAGTAAATTTACTAGGGGTATAAAGACTTGGATGGCGTTATATATAGTAAAAAGGTATCTAGTATTATTATAAATATACTTATTAAGCTAAGATTATAGGTATTTAATTATGCCTTCTTTTTTAGTAACTGTAGCAATTAGTATAATCTTAGCCTTCTTTAACTATTAGATGTCGCGTTTAGACATATAGAGGTTATCTTTAGTTTCTTAATATATATTATTAGCGAGCGCCTTATAAGCTTATAGGTCTTAGATAATATCGCAATCTTAGGCAGTATATATCTCGGCTTATATAAGCTTTAGATAGTAGTTATTACAGAGTAAGTATAAGCGACAATAATATATAGCAAAGTAGATATTATTAAGCTATATATATAAACTATATAATAAGATTAAAACGTTATATAAGGAAAGAAGGTAGGAAAACGGGAAGAAAGCGCATATATTGTTAACTTAGTTGCTTAGTTAATATATATATAGGGTAGAATAGGGTTTAGGTTATAGTCCTAGCAGAACTTAGCAGAATTTAGTAGAACTTAGTAGAATATAGCAGAATGCCATAGATTGCCGTTAGATTGCTATTAGATTACTATTAAATTACTATTTTATAGTTAGTCTCTAATTACTAAGTTGGTAGAAATAGGTAAATATATATAAGGTGTTGCGGGGATGTCCTATAATAGTACCCCCCTTTTAAACTTAAGCTTTTGCAAAATAGGGCTATAATAGTTCTAGGTAGAGTTTGTAAAAGTCTTTTATAGCTTATATAAGTCCTATAAAGTTAACGGGTTCCTATAAGGGCTTAGTAAAGCCTTTCCATTTCGTAAGGTATATATACTAGCGCTGCCCGCGAAGCCCTACTGCACGCGTCCACGTCGCCGCGGGTGGAAACATCATCTGGAATCCGTTCCTCTTGATGGCCAAGTGCAGAGGCGATGGCAGAGAGCCGTCGCAGCGCGTGCAGCGCGCTGT
>Ga0307515_10007751_pt1 | contig 21131 bp, 14 predicted proteins | sample 17_EM_MG_FD_194513 | JGI IMG/M metagenome (GOLD analysis project Ga0307515, IMG submission 194513) | Populus trichocarpa ectomycorrhiza microbial communities from riparian zone in the Pacific Northwest, United States - 17_EM | ecosystem: Host-associated > Plants > Roots > Unclassified | place...
CATGTGAAAAAAAAAAACATCAAACTCATTAAGAAAAAATTAAACACTTATATCTTCCACTCCAATACAATTGACTTTTTAAATAACTTTTTCTATTTGGTATGATTTAATAGAGAGTGGACACCCAAAATATCTGATATGTATTATTTATATTTATTTTTGACATTTCTACTAAATAAAAAATACAATTTCAATCATGTTTCCAAACACAATCTAAACTTTAAGTATATTTACTAAATGAAATTTGAAATTCTTTTTTTTTTTGAAAGGGAGTCACTTCCAAGAAAAATTAAGAGTAAATTATAAAATAGAATCTATAATTTTGAAAAATAAATTAAACAATTCTTTTAATTTTAAAAATAATTAATTAATCCTGATGTTTTTTTTAATATAGTTGTAACTTAATTCTTTTTATACATTTTATGTTTTCTTAAATTTATTTTGTTTTAAAAAATAAAATAAAAAAGTAAAAAATAAATAAATAATATGGAAAGACGGATGAGAAAAAAGATATTATTAGAATAAAGCTTTATGTACGGTCACCACCAATCAAGAGATTAATTAATTATTTTAAAATTAAAAGGATTGTTTAATTTGTTTTAAAAAATTCAGAGGAACTAATGTGCAAGTACTCAAAAAGTAAATAGTTTTTTTTTTTATTTTTTTACTCTGCCACTGCACACTTTTTGCATATAGAGGAACGGCGCACAATCCCAACTCCCAAGTCCCAACAGCTCTGTCTTAATTCAAAAACTGGCAAGAGAAAAATGAAAGAAGAAGAAGAAGAGGAGGAGGAGGAAGGGTTTGAAGAATGGGGCGCTGATTTCTTAGAACAATTGATCCAAGTCGAAGAACACGCTCTTTCTTCTCAACTCCCCTCCTCCATATCCCCCCCTTCCACCACCACCACCAAACTCTCCTACCTCCCACCACCACTACAACCACCGCAACAACAACAACACCAAGATTATCAAAATAATTCCATCAGTTACTCTCCTCCTCGAGAACTCTCTCAAAGACCAATCGAGTTCGGTATCAACTACAATAACAGCATGACGTTTGATGGTTTTTCTAACCAATTCTCGCATTCCGCTCCTTCTACTTCCGTCTCCAACGATAATGCAAGAGACCTGGAAATTGATCGCTTAAAGGTTTCGTTTTTCTTTTTTCGAAATTTCTTATTTATTCGTTCCTTTCTTTGGATTCATATTTGCTTCCTTTATCAAATACCGATATTTGACGTTGTTAAACGTTACTTTACATTTTGATATCTTAGTGTTTTTTTTTTCAATTCCACTTTCGGTGAAAGATGAATGTGATGCCATGTTTTTCTCAAGGGGAAAAGGATTGAAATTTCTGATTCAGTTTTAATTGATTTTACAAATTGCAGAGAGAATTGGGCCGCGTATCAAAGCACCTTACAAATTTGGTAAAAAGAAATTCCTACTCTTTCTCTATGCTATAAGTATTTATCTGTGCATTATTTATCCATTTTCTTCATTATCTAGTTTTTCAAGCTACATCTCATTGATAGTGGCACTTTGTTACATTTTTTAATTGGTTTATTTATTTGAAAGTTATGTCCATCTTAATGGGGTTCTGTTTTGATGAATTGCTAAATCATTTCAGGAAAAAGAATGCTTTGAACTTAAGAAGGAGAGAAGAAAAAAAGATGACCAAATTAAATCTGCATATGCAAATATTGAAGAAAAAGATATGGATGTTCACAGCCGAAAAAAGACGAATTTGTGAGGCTTTTTTTTCCCTCTCGGTATCTTTTAAATTTTCTTTGAACTATCCTGGTTATATATCCAAGCAGCTGTTTATGTGATATTGCATGTGTGGCTTATTATCTCTACTCAAACACCAGCTGAGGTCTTGATCAATCTTATTTTGCGCTGCAAAATCCAGTTCACAGTTTGACAGCCTCAGAGTGGTTATCTAGATAAAAAATATTCTTGGTGGCTTTTTTATTCTTAGTCAGTTGATGCAGGGCAGCGTAGAGGCTGTTCAGAATCTGACTTTTAGAGGCTGTTTTATGGCTGTTAGAACTGTGTTAGTGTCGATTTGTGGTGGTATATGAGGAAGGATGTAGATAGATTCTAAGAGTCACACCTAGGGTTCTTAAGATTCATACCTAAGAAGAGATCGAGTTACACAATCAAAGCAAAGTTACTGGAAATTATTTCATATTATTAAATTGAAAAATATTGAAAGCCTACATTCTTATTTTATAGAGTTTTAATTGTCCAAATCCACTAAGGACATGGATTCCTAAACCTCCAACATGATTATTCCTATTTAGAATAGGAAAAGCCTAACAAAGCTAATTCTTTTAGAACTAGTAGAATGATATATATAAAATAAAACTAGATCTAGACAGTTTTTTCATAATTTCCAGCAAATCTGAAAAGTGCAGAAATACCCTTGTCTATAAAAAACAATCAATATCGCTTCTTTTTTTGTCAACATCATCAGTTAGTTTATTTGAAAACTTTCTCTAGCTATGGCTTTGGTTATTCCTTTTTCCTTTTTTTTTTCTTAACATTGCTTGCATTTTTTCCGTTGACTATTTAGCTTGTCAGTTATAAAATCACAATTGGGCAGTGGGCACTTTTTTATTGCTATGATTTACATTTTACAATTCTTTTGAATGGCACTGGCTATAGTGGCAGGGAACATGGGTTTCACAGCAAGGATGTTCATGGAATTTCCCAGCACTCTAAAAATGCAAAACCTTTGGAGGACCAGATTGATATAGGTAAGATGCATGAGTTGGATAAACGTCTATTGTCATAGCATTTTCTTTTGTCATATAGGTAAGATGCATGAGTTGGATAAATGTGTATTGTCATAGTATTTTCTTGTCTTTTTATTTATTTATTTTGACTTGAAGTCTCCATGCTTTGTTCTTTTGTTTGTTAACAGCTTCTACGTCCAAGGCCATAGGAGTTCAGACAGAGAGAAGCATTGATTTTACCAAAATAGACTTGAACAATGATTTATCTTCTCACCTTGAACTTTCCAAAACATTGCTGGGCATCTGGGGTTCCACAAGTGAACAACAATTAGGAAGAAATATGATCTCCAAGTTGTTCATGGCCTGCCTGACAGATTTTCAGGTTCTTTTTGGGTGCATGAGCATGAATATGTCCTCTAGAGTACAAATGGACTATATGCCAGGTGAAAGCTCTTCTCATGCAGCTTTGCAGTATCATTTGCGTTCTTTTCCGACATCTGAAGCTGCAAAAGTTTCTCATCTGTATTCTGTACTGACAAAGGTATCGTAATGTAAAAACTTCATGTACATTTAATTAGAGATAAAGATAGATTTTAGGCATTTACGATTGAGACACATCCCATAGTTTACAATTTAGGGATTTCATTTTTAGGAAGAGGTGTAAGGAGCCATGCATCATGTCCTGTTTAAGTGAGACCAACCCTAGAAGTGCAACTGTGTGAAATGTGTGGCTCATTGTTTTAGCCTTTTCTTTTCGATTGTATCTAATAAAATGGGAATTAAAATGACTGGAAATGCTTAAAAAAATGTCATCTAAGAAATAAAATCTAAATAACACCTTATAAAGAGAAGAAAGAGTCAAGATGACTATATATTAATAATTTGAAATGTTTCGAATGACATGTATGGATAACCAGCCTAGCTTGAGATATCCCTGTCTAGTTTCTCTAGTTCAAGCATTTGAAGGTTCAGGACTTCATATTTATGAAGCTCTGGTTAGTGTCTTGTGGGATCCCTTATTCTTGTGGATTTGTCTCCCTTTCCCTTAATATCATTTTGATAATCTTGAATAGTTTAAATTTTAGGTGTTGGTTTCCTTTTCATCCTTACCTTTCATTGCCATGCTCTGAAGTTGCTTGTTTGGATACAAATATAAGGGATCATCTGACTTTCTCCAATCACTTCCTTCCAAGGCCCTCTCTATGATAGCTTGGGACCATAACTGAGCACTGACCATATCATTGATATTAAGGATGTGGGTCATAGAAACATGAACCTTACAAAATTAGGTGGGTTTACCTTAATAGAAGAAGAAAAATGATTGGCAATCTTAGTCAGAAAAGACCTTTATGTTTGCTTGTGACAGCAATATTGACTGCGCATGGTAATTGATTGAGAAGCCATGCATGGTAATGACATGAACTTCAAGGATATTGAGATAGTTTTATAACCCTGCAGAACACATGGGGGCTAACTTTCTTTTGTGTTATGTGCCAAACCATTTCATGCTTAAGGCATTCTTAAATTATCCTTGGATGTTTTCCCCATTATTTTGATTTTTGAGCATCCGATAAGTTTGTTTTCTGTTTGTTTCTTCTATTTTGCAGATCAATAATGGAGTGCTACAGTTGGAAGCTTTGTTTAGATCTTTACTTGATCTTTGTGATGTTCCAAATGTGAGCTCAGACTCTGTTTTTCCATGCTTCATGATCAAAATTCATTTTGGGTCATTCATAGTCAAATTCAGTTGTTTTCTTCTCATCTAGTTCAAAGGAATCACCTATCTTTCTTTGTTTTTTTTCCTTGTTACAGGTTTCCATTCTTTCTAGTTCTTTACATATACTGCTCGTCTTTTTGAAGTACCTATTGAGTTTGGGAACAAAATTGGGAGGGTAAGTTTACTATGGCTCATATATTCATTTTTCTTTCTTGAAGTTTGTTTATGCCTTTAAAATGAATTGCTGAGATTTTATATGCTGAACAATGTCATGCTTTGTGATGTGGATTAGAACCCTTTCCTTTGATTGTCATGATGTTTTGATTTAGTTTTCTTGTTCCGATCAAAATCTGGATTCTATGCAATGATAACTTCCTAATTTGTTTTTTGTTCCTTATTCAAAATTTTAGATTGTCAAAATGCCATTTAGATTCTAGAAGTATATGGCCATTGCTCATATTGTATTTTTCAAGTTGCTTTTAATAAACATGGAAAACTTTAAATGCCTCTAAAAAGCAGTTTGACCACTAGAACTTCCTAAATACATAGCAGAGGATCCCAACTCTGGTCAATTTGTTTGATACACCAAATAAAAAGGATTGTTTTTCTTACATGTTAGAACAGAGGAGCTAAAGAACATCTTGAATTATGACTGATGATCTATTGAGCAGAAAACGAAGAGGAAATAATAGGAAATGGTCTAGAATCTGGATAGTTTTGCTCGCTGGGAAGAGAACAGGAAATCAAGCCAGAAACTTCTTTTTCTTAGTTTTGTGTACATTCATAAGCATCAAATATTCACCAGCATATTCAAGTTATTACGTAATCTTCTCTTGGAAAAGGGAGGACTTGGTACTTTGTTTTCTGCATATCTGGTGCTTGCAAAGTGATGGTCTTAAAATTTTCTAATTGTGTTTGTGTTCTTATGAACTTTGATTTGATCTTTCCAGTGCACTATACTCAGGGACAATATCAAGATTGAGGGACTTTGCTCTGGGGGCAGCCTTGGAGGCCAAGATCTGTTTAGTGTGGTCAGCCATGAGACATCTCATGTGGGCTGTAGTTCGCATGGGATCAGATCTTTTGATTTAAAACACCTGTGCAAGAAGCGATGCTGGAATGCTGACACATCATTGCTTCTTACTTCTGTAAACTGGGTTTCTTTGTTTGAACTGATGCTTCGGGTTGCTGTGAGCAATACAGAAGAATGTGTGAGACTGGAGGCAGTCTCTATCATGAATGTGATTCTGATGAGTACTAATGCGTTTACACAGAGGGAAAAGTGAGTTCTCCTACCCTTTGGTTGCATATTCTGTTAAAAAGCAATACTTTTTAAATTCTGAATCCAATGTTGCTTAAAAAGGTTTGGCCAATTACCAATTTTTGAAAGCATAGCACAATTGTTAAAAAGGGAAGCTGGCTCACGTGTCCAAAAGGAAGCTCTCCATCTTCTATTCTTGTTGCTAAATTGTAAGTCGGAGCCAATTTTGTCTCTTGTTCCTGTTTAATTTGACTAGCTTTCCTTGTCTTTCTTTCTGGTTAGAATCTTTGCTTTAACTTCAAACTTGGCTGTCAAACTTCTTTTACAATCTGTTAGATACCATCCGAGTTGATCTGCTCTCCCCCATTTGGTTATGATGTCTATCTTAGCTCCATTAGTTTGTTAACTAGCTTGCTCTCTATTTAGAGTCAGTATTAAATATTTTGGAAACAAACCTGCTCTGTTGATTGTTGATCCAAATGAATAAGCAGCGGTGTAGTGTCTAGTACAGAACTGAAGGATCAAGTTTTGATGCTTGCAAATATCGATTCATGTGATTTGCTGGTGACTGTGTGCATCTTCTAGTTTGGTTAAAAGAAAGAAGCAAATCTATACCCTAAAAGCTGTAAAAAACCTGATTAGTAGAAAAAGATTTCTTTTCTATCCAAATGCTCAGAATAAACTCGTATGCACTAAATTGGATTAGTTTATCTCAAATGCTCCTTTGAATTGAAATGAGTAACAAACATATGATAAGAAAGAAAATCACACCATCTGGCCATTCATAAAGATTTGCTAGCATCTGATGGTTTACTGCAAGAACTAATTGAAACCAAGATCTTTTGTCTTACAGCATTCTGGATATATAAATACATGTGTGTGTGTGTTATCAAGTGTGTTATCAAAAGAGAAGATAAACCATAGCGACTGACAAGGGGTTCCTTGAGTCCTCAAGGAGACCTATAATACAATTGGTGAAAAAGAATAGTCAAGATTTCAATAATCCATCATTCCCGTACACCAAATATAATAAAATAAAACATGGGTGGTTATATCAGCAATGCCCAACAAAAATAGCACCATTTTACAAAAACTACTCAGAAAGTCCTAGTATTTAGAAAATAAAGGTCCTAATTTCTATAGAACCGGTCCCCCATTGATGTCCTTATAAATATACCTTTGAGGATATTGCAACCTTGCCCCCCATTTTTTTGACACTTATTTGGAGACCTTTCATTTACTTGAAAAGTTTGAACAATCAGAAGCAGCAGTGGATTATGGTTAACACATATTCATATCCATGTCTACCCACTAAACCATATGAAGTTTATTTATTTGAGCTGAATAAATTAAGAATACCACCTTATTTTGCTCAGTACTCTATTGTACCTCCCTCTTTTAGGAGTTAAAGATTTGAACTACTTGACATGCTACTTCCATGGTGTACCCAGCAAAACCCTTCCTAGCTTACGGTTCTTTGTTGAATTGAAGGTTCCAAGCTGTTGAGCATATTTTGCTCTGGTTGTAAAGAGGCAGAGATTTCTGATTCCACAAATGACAAGAAAATTACTTCAACACCCAAAGGATTCAGTAGCACCCTTGAGGGCTTGGCAGAATGTATTGCATGCTCTGGATATAGCCTACAGGTAGGTGTGATAATTTAGCTCTCAGTTTAACGATTCAATTTGATGTGGCACAATTTTTTCATATATTTTTAATGTGCAGTTTATTTCTCCCGTTGCATTTGCCTGTTTTCTGGTTTTGAACTTATGATCTTTGTTTATGATACAATGTTATCAAGAGAAAACTTGTGTTAATATATCCTAGGTAACATCTTATCTCATGACTTTCTTTATATTAATATGGCATGTCTAGAGGCTGTGCAGCAACAGTGAGACGCCACTTTATTTCCCCTTATTTTTTAATGGAAGTCTACACCTTTTTAATTAAGGGACATGAAATTGCATTTCATTTTGTCATTTTATTATTGGAAATCTATCTCTACATAAAATGACTCTGATCATTATGCAATCTGGTTTATCTTTCATTTTATTCTTTTATTCTGTTAAAGCATACAAACATGGTACTTGCTGCAAAATGCAATCTGTTTCATTTTGTAGTAAATGGCTTTCAGGATATTGAACTTCGCAAGCGGGCTATCATCATGCTGGCCTTTTTAGCCTCATCTGGAAAACCTGGGTTTGAAATTATGGTGACTTGCAAATTACCTGGAGAGACAAACTTTCTTATGTTGATTTTGCAAGTGTTGGTGTCCGAAATGGATGTAGAAGCTTCTGCTGAGCCAGAAAGAAGCATCAAAGCAAGGTCAGTGGATCACTTAAATAGTTTGTCTATGCTTACATTTTTATGGCCCATTTTCCTTGATTGCTTCTCTTGTCGTCAATGCCTCTGTATATGTAGGACATTGCTGATTCGGGAGGCACTGATATTACTTAATAGACTTGTGTCCAATCCTGGCTACTCGGCTATAGCGTTGCGTGTATTAACAGCTAGAAGAGATATGGCTATTTTGACCATCGATATTGCAAACAGGTTGTCCCAAGAAGACCAGAGACACAGGCAATCTGATGTCCAAGGACATGTGAAAGAATCAGAAATTGTTGAGTTAGGTCAGGTATTTAAGAAAAGGGTTTTTGCTTATCTAGGGGATAAAATGTCATAAGAAAAAACTGGATATCATGGTTCAAATGAACTTAGATTTTGTATCTGTATGGCATTAATTGGCCCAAAATAGCTACCATTTCCGTAAGGTTCGAGTAAATAGATTTTTTGCTGGGTCAGCCATTTTCATCAAAATTCCTTTTGGAAATTGACCTCCCCCCAAAGATTGCTTCACCTAGAAATTTTTTATACGTCTTGGAGGACCGGATCGCCCACATTGAGCATATGCTGTATGTCGATTTTTTTTTTAATTAATGCAAAATACTATAATTTTGCTATTAGTACTCTGATTTTTGTCTGGCTTTATTTATAATTTCTTGTTTCTACAGTGATTTAATTTAGTGAAATATTTGTAGTCGTGTTCTAAGGAAGTTGGCAGTGAATATTTTGTGTTCATCGATCAATGTAGTTCCAAGCAATTATAATTTGGATGGCTGGAGGGAGATTACGTGCTTGGACTTTCTTCACAAACCAATTTATTTTGCTTGTTTAAACAGTTGGATCTGCATTATCTTCATTGGTGTTATAGCCTTGGGCACATTAACATAAACAGGGCATGAGAGTTTCATTGTAGCTATAGATGAATTATATTGTGGATTTAGCTATAGATACAGAATAATGTGGATTATTACAATAAAATTACTATGCTTTTGGGTTTAAAAAATAAGAGGCTTCGATACGAGGGTAGTTTACTATTTTTCAGAGGTTCATTGCAAATTAGAAAAGATTGTTTGATGATATGTTGGTCCTTCTTCAATCTTTTTGCACAATAAAAAAATATTTATACTTTTAAAATTAACAAAATCCAAGAGATGTTAAGTCTTTTCAAAATCTTTAAAAATGTCAAAATAAGTATTTACCCCTCAAGTAAAAAAAAAACAAAAAATTGTTAACCAAGAGTTTGTTTAATTTTTCACTTGGTAAGTACAAATATGTTTTCACCCTTGGAAAAGACAAAACTCAAGGCATAACTCTGGGGGCATTTGTGTACTTTCACTATTTCCCCCCTGTAATTCTCATGTTTATGGAGGACATTCTAGTATTTTTCATTTGCAAAATTGTTTTTATTCGAAAAAGATGTTAGTGCATGATGAAGAAGCGCCAATGAGTGGGTGACATTACTGTTTTTTGGGTGGCGCATGCAATGTCATACGGTGGCCAAACTTGTCCTTTCATCGTGTCCTTAGAAGTTCCACCGTGTTCTCTTTCTTATGAGGTAGCGCGTGGCAGCGAATTATGAGTGGTTTGTTGACGACAATTATTTTTTTTCTTCCTTCTTTTCTTTCTGTCCTCTTTTCTTTAGATTTTTCAATTGTCGTCCCCATGTTTTTTATTGCTTATTTTCGTCCTTGGTCATTTTATAAAAAAAATTTATGTTTTCAATTTAGTTTATTATTTTTTCCAATTCGGTCCTTATTCTTTTGATTTTTAATTTTTTTTCTTGGTTCTTTGTTAAAATTTTGTTGGTTTTCAATTTTATCCTTCAATCAAAGTTTATGTTGTTTTATTGTTTTCAATTTAGCTCTCATTTTTTTGATTTCATTTTTCTTTTGTTAAATTTTTTTCCTTTTCAATTTAACCCTCCAATTTAAATTATTTTGATACTCTCTAATTTATTTTTTATTCTGACTTCCACCCTCATTCTTGTAATCAAAATTTATTGTGTGATTGATTTTTTTAAAAGTTTTATCTTTCGACATTTGATTTGTTGGAAAATAGGCTTTGTAGTTTTTTTTATTTGTCATGCTTCTATCTAATAACATGAGTAATGAGTCTGAAAAGTCCATGTAGTTCAGGATTTTTTTTCTCATTTTCTTTTACGAATTTATTATTTTATATTATTTGTTTTTTTAAAAAAAAATTATGATTATCTTTAATTTATTCTCTATCGATTTATTCTCGTCTCATTGCTTAGACTATGGGTTTTGCAAACCTTTTTTTAATAGAATTATTTTCAAAATATTTTATTTTTATTTAATTTTTAAAGAATTATTTTTTATTTTACATAGATGAGCTTTATTTTATATAAAAAGATAATTTTTATTTTATTTTATTTAATCAGTTTCGCATGTGTTTCTAGTTCTATTATCTTTTATTGATTTTAATAAACAAATTCAGTTGACAAAAACAAATAAATAACTCATTTTACGAGATTAAATATCTTAAACTATACCTATATCTTAATTTTTCAGTTTCTCTTTTATTTATTATTAACAACTTTTTTTTACTTTTTTATATAAATAATAATTAATTTATTTGATTATATTATTGGAGTTTATACTTTGAAATTTTCACGTGTGGTGAAAAAACGGAGTATTCAGCGCTGAAAATTGCTGCAGAAGGCACCATTAGGCATTGAGCATCTGACAAACCTGAAAGTGCTAGGATTTTTCGATGTGCCTCGAGAACTAATCAAGACACTTCTTTCAGATGAACAAGGGGGAGACTGTTGGAGGGTCGCGCACATCCCAGAAGTGTACTCAACCTACTGGAGAGAAGGGGGATGGGAAGTCCATTCTTTGGAGAGTCTGAATGACTCTTCCCGGCCGAGTCCCGTAATACGGAGCCAGGAGCTTCATACTCGCTGGAAATGATTCTTCTGCTACAAGTTGATTTTACTATCTGTAGTTGAAAGCTGCAAGGATTTGTATTGTATCTAGTTGTCCGTAGATTATTTACCATACTCGCCGGAAATAACATTTCTGTCACAGGTTGGTTTTACTACCTGTAGTTGAAAACTGCAAGGATTTGTATCTAGTTGTCTGTAGATTATTGTATAGCTTCATTGTAGAACATCAAAAACTACCCAGGTGCTATCAGAAGCCCGCGTCTCTGAAATATTCATAAAAGAAATGCTCCGATAAACAGTTTAAGATCTGTACATAATTTGTTCAATATCAATTCTGTTTGTCTCACTTCCCTGTTGCTTGCTTTGTATCGTATACATGCCCAGTGTATCGCCCACCTTTCTGAAACTCATTTTCAAGTATCTAATGCGGAGGAGAAAGCTACTTATTTTAATCCCAAGACTGTTGGCTTCCTTTTCTAACCCTGTTGTCTGGCTAGTCACATGAGGCTATACTGGTTAGCCAAGTTGTCTGGTCTTGCGGTTAGGCCTCAACCTAACCACGAGATCAGCTACCGGTCACCCTTATATTGGTAGGTTTGAGCTTCAAACAACCTTGAGAGGTACTATTTGAGCTAGACCCAGTACCACACATATTCTTAGGAATCCAATGATTAGCACGTACCTCGAGGCAAAATTATGATCTCTAATGAATTTAGTATGGTACCGGGTGTGACCCATACTTACATATGACTTGTCAATACAACATCGTATTTCTTAGTCGTTAACTATTTTCTATCTGCATGTCACCTTTAAAGGGTATTAAGATTTAATGGACAAAATGTTAAGACCTTTATACCCATGTTAGGTCTTAATTTAGAAATAATAGTTTTGTATTAAATACTCCACCTCATGAACCTAATCCTAGTAGTGCTCAACTTAAAAAAAAAAAAAAACAAGTGAATCATCAATGAAGTATCTAAGATGAGTTCAAGAGTTTAGTGTGTTAAATGTCAAGGTTTAGTCATACTACAACCAACTATATCACTAAGCCCCAATTCATCAAAGAACACAAGGATAAGAGTGAAGAGGAAGACTATAATGAATAAGTGTATGAGCTCAATCCCAAGAACTTTAATAACCTAGATGAAAAGGATATATAAGAATAAGAGTTTCAAGATAGTTGTCCTTCTAAACCTCTTGATTCCTTATCCCCTATGCTTGATATCCAATACGATATAAAATTTGAGGAGTATGTTGAGCTCTATAATTCTTTAAGTCTTATATATGATAAGGAAAATGATTATAATTTACTAGGTTGTTATTGATCCATATCCACTCAAGTGTTGAATAATGTTTGTTCTATTCCCCGCACCTTTAGTTATTTAGTGTTCATAATTACAAATCTAAAAAGCTTGTATGTCTTATTCCCATGTATCTTTAATGATATTTTTTTAAATCAATATTTTATTACCATTATCATTAGCACTAGAGAAACATATAAATTTTATTTTAAATTCACTTGTTTTTACTAGGATATGAAATTCAACAATTCTTAGTTCATGGAACAAGCAACCTGCTTTGCTTTATATTGTACTTGAATCACAATAGCAATATTGCAGTAAAGCCTGCTACTCTGTCGTTTTTGTGTTTACAAAATATTTTTGAAAAAATTTAAATTTTATTTTATTTTTTTCTTTACTTCAAATTAATATGGTTTTGGTATTTTTAGATTATTTTGATGTGCTAATATCAAAAATAATTTTTAAAAAATAAAAAAATATTATTTTAATATATATCTGAGTGAAAAACACTTTGAAAAACAACCGCAGCCACACTCTTTGAAGCTATATTTAGACAGTTTTTGTTTTTATGGTCCAACCGCACTTTTTTTTTGTTTTAAATTAATTTTTTTTATATAATGATATAAAATATATATATATATATATATTTTATTTTAATATATTTCCAAACAAAAAACACTTTAAAAAATAATCTCTACTAAAGATAATATTAATGAAATTGAGTTATTAAGTTGTTTCAAATTGTATATAACAAATGATAACTCAATTCATCACTTAAGAGATCAAGCTTAATCCTATGAGATTGGATTTCATTTGATTTTATTATTGATCTTTATTTATGTTATTGTTGAGCATTTATCACGTTCAGTGCAACCAAAGAAATTGATTAAGGACTCTTCACATGAAGGTTGAAAAACACGATAAAAAAAAGGTTGAAAAATACATGAATAAATGAGAGATACATAAAGACAATCGGAGCGGATTAAATCCAATAACGATCGACATTAATTTTACTGAAAATTTGCCAAAGAATCAAATGTTGCTGCTATCTCACCTATGTAAATGAGCAAAAAGAAGAGACAGGAAGCGATCTTACAAAATCTTATACCACTTTAAATAATAGATAACCGATACTGTATATTTGTTTCATTGCTGATCTTACAAAATCTGGAGACCATATGCTTTAATCTTCGTCATCCGAGTTGAAAGTTATTTTCTTGGCCTTTGGAGCATCTGCAGAGATTTCTTTGAAATGAGCCCCATATAGCTTGGACTCCTGCAACGACAAAAGGCACTGTGAATGATGAATACAACCACGGAGGTTCATAATGCGCTAAGTACCCAAATTACTGAGACCAGCCCATACTTCAGGCTAATTATGTTTCTGCCATCTCATTAGACATGAGTTCAGTGTGCATGCACATGACATAAGTTGCAGTTCATATATTGAACAATCATGTAAGAACATTAGTGGATACTGTAGGACAGAAATGCGCACCTTTTTCTTCACATGAGTGCCAAATTTCAAAAGGGCAGGTGGCACGATTTGCCCAGCTTCTCTAAGAATGTTCACCAACTCTCCAGCGAGCCCCTGAAATAATCATCAGATGAGAAAATAATGGCCAAAATATTGCATAATCAATGACTTGATAGTTTGATAGAAGAATTTAAAGCAGCAGTACCAAAAAGGTTTTAAATATTACCCTATTATGATGCGTGAAAAATGTGTGAGCAACACCCTTCTTGCCAGCCCGTCCAGTCCTGCCAATTCTGTGGACATAATCCTCTGCGGTGAGTGGGAAGGTATAGTTGATTACTACTTCTACATCTGGAACATCCAATCCTCGAGCAGCCACATCAGTAGCAACCTATAGATATAGGGATGTGAGAGAACACCCAAAATTCTAATCAATTGCCAGCAAAACCAAACATGAACTTAAAGAAAACTATTACAATAACAAGGTTCATATACAATGAGTGGCTCCTGAGAGACAACTGATCCCGAAGATAAATTTTACACGTCATTTTCAGCATAAAAACTGTATTTAAAACAAGAAAAACATGGTTTGAGGATTTGTTACTTTTGGAAGTCCCACTCATTAACATTACATTATTGAAAAAGGAAAAGCATATTGAAGACAAATTAATTGTTCCATAAGTGAAGTACTAAATGTCCAAGCGCACACACCTTAAAATGAAAAACTGTCTTATGATACTTGAAAAACTGTAATTGTTCAACGTACCATCAAAGGGCAGCTGCCCTTCTTGAATAATGACAATGCCTTTGTTCGTTGTTCTTGTGCTTTGTTGCCATGAATAGAAACAACATTCCACCCACTAGAAAACAAGTTAAAAAAAGGCTAAATTACCCAAAACTATCCTAAAAATTGGGTCAAATTGAACTTAAGCGCTGAACTTTAATTTTTTTATTTGATTACCATGAACTACTTTTTGGGGGTAAAAGGTAGGGCCCTCCATTAACTTTTTCTTCTCAAATCACGTGTTTTTTTGACACGTCATTTTTTTAAAGTATCATCTATGATCAAAATTAACGAAAAGACCTATATTTAATCAAAAAAATAGTTTGAGATACTCGAATAAAAAAAATTAAAGTTCAGCAGCTAAGTTCAAAAAAGAAAGAAAGTGAAAACAAGCTCATTGAAATCAGCATCGATTTCCAATTGTACTTTCAGCAGCTGGCTAGAAAATGTTGACTTAGCAAATAGAGAACAATAACCAAAATAATGTTTGTGTACCTTTTTCTTAGCATTCCATCAAGACGTTCCGCTTCCTTTTGGTACAAGGCAAAAACCAACACTCTATTCCTGATTAGAGGCCCAACCCATGATTAAGCACCATGAATGAATAATCAAGGCATATCAAGGAAAATATGGAAATTCAAGGTTTTCCATAATCTAGCATGGAGATATAGAGGCCATTTCAGATAACCAAGGAAGGATAGCATTGACTTGTAAAATAAAAGCGTCACAGATGCAAATAGAGGAAAGAAGGCATTAGTTCACGTATAATATCGAGAATTTTCCAATTTTCTAAAAAAAAAAACAGAAAATGGAAAACATATTTGCTGATTAAAAATTTAAAACAAGATTCTTTAAAAAGGAACTTAGTTCTTTTCCAAATTCTCCACTTTAGAGAAAAACAAGGGCCTGTTTAGTCAACATGCTATTTGATCTCTTCATCATTCGTCATTTTAAAAATAATCCAAACATGGTCCTAGCTTTCTATCTTAGAAAATTATTAGTGAGAACAAACGTTTTCTTAGTTTTCGACGGTGAAGCAATTTAGAATAGAGATGAAAATTAAAATGAACTTGGGAAAACTGTTTTCTGAAAGTAAACACTCATTAAGCATCAGCTTCTGAAAACCAATAAAATCCCTTTTTGGTCATTCATCAAAACAAAAGAAGATGGTAATGAAATAGCAAACGTGCTGTTTAAAAAAACTATTGCTCTAAATTCTCCATGCTCAAATAGCTCAGGCATTAACCCAAGATATGTCTGTAGAACAAATTTTACAAAATCCAGTAAAAAAATAGCAAACGTACTGTTGAGATTTGTGATATTTTTCTAGCAAAGCAAGTAAACGCTGATCACGCAAATGGTCCTCCAATACCTGCATTTATGGAAGTGATAATGTAAATATAAGGACAAACATCTCTCTTTATTAATTGAAACATTGAATAGTGAAAAAGGGCCTCCTGCTGGGCATTAAGAAACTAGACCTCAACAATCTGCATGACATCATGGTTGGCAGCTGTATCTTCAGAACCTACAACCACCTGAGATGGAGCTCATATTTTAGAGCATATAGAAAAGCAAATATGTAATGGAATGATATGCAAAGAGCCACACCTTAACAGGATTTGGGTCCATATATTCTTCTGCCAAATTATGAACATCTAAAGGCCATGTAGCGCTAAACATTATCATTTGGCGAGCTGCACAGGTTTTGAGATTTGTACCAACAGTCAAATACATGTGCATTACAAATGTAGTTTATTTGAGCTTGTAATAATTAAAATGATTTCAAGTAACTTTAGTATAACACTTTAAGTAAGAAGATAAAAAACATCAACTAAACAACTTTCTCTTATTTTTCATGCAATAAGGTTCTAACAAGTGGAATTTATTACTTCTTTTTCTATACTCTTAAACTAAGTTTGCCTTAAGTTCTATTACAAGTTCCAAAGGAGTCAAAAAAACAAACACCTTGACGTAATGCAACAAGCTTACTCAAAATAAACCTCTTCGGGCTACGACTTTGTCGTGGAAAGTTCTTTATTCATTTATTTATTTCTTGAAGGAGGGAGCAAGTGTTAGATTCTTTCCATACCTTTAAAAGAACTCAGGGTGGGGAGTCTAGAGTTTAAGCTTTTTGATTTTGAGGTTTTACTTTGTACCTTTTAAGTATAGGTTTCCCTGCTTGGGGGCTTTCAATGCACATTTCTGCACTAAAAACTTACCAAAAAAGAGTAGAAATATAAAATGGAGAGAAGATAGTTAAAATCTAAATGTCCAAGTTACCTCTTCGTCAACTAGGGAATAAGGATATTTCTCCTAAGGAGATATATTGGTGTCTTATACATGTCAGCAACTGATCACTGGTTATGGAGGAAAAACTGTAACCAGGGGTAGGTTGGTACTGAGCCTAGAGTTTCTAGGAATTTCAAGGCTGGATTGTTGTCTTGAAGTGATTGTGCAGTTCCATATATAACTGTATCTTATAATAATACTACATACCAGAACATGTGTTGCTCAATATTGAACGAACTTCCTGTCTAAATCCCATGTCCAGCATTCTATCTGCTTCATCAAGAACCTACAGAAAGCAATTTTAATTCTTTCAAGTTAGAATGCTACAAATATAATCATGTACTACAGAAATCAATTTTACTAAAGCAATATGAAATACACAAAAGACAATATAATGATGCTTGCAACTGCAACAAAGACACTAGAGTACATAACCATCATCCTTCTTGACAAGGGAGAAAAATGAACACCAATATCCTTTTCAATCGATTGGCTTATAAAACAACTCAACAACTCAGAGTCATGGTCTTACCACAGCATTAAATAAAAATTTTATCATAAACCAAGAGACGAGTTTGCTTTAAATAACGATGATGCAGTTCAGGAACAAAACACTAAAATTAACCTCTTGGAATATTGGAAAACTGGAAACCTCAGAGTAAACAATTTAACTATCACAGGCAAAGGGCTCTTTACGCAATACCACAAACTCTCCAGCAACTAGACAGAAACCTCCAGCATGCATGATGTATCAACAATAGTTTAAACTGCAATGCTGGAAATGATAGATATCCTATATGTCGAGCATCCATGACAACACCTTGTAAACTTTATCTGAGCCACTTGGGGTAATCCTGAATTTATGTTGTATTCTCATATATAATTTGGTTAGAGGAGTCACTCAGTTTAAAGCTCGATACAATAAGATAACATGCTAAGCAACCAACATAAGGCTATGGAATACGAATAAAAAGGATCCAATAAATAGCAATTAGGGGAAGCAGTTATTGATTAACTTACCACGAAAGATACCTCTGCAAGGTGCAATACATTCATTTCTATCAAATCCTTCAAACGGCCAGGGGTTCCAATGACAATATCCTGAGCATGTAAGAGAAAAGAATACTGTAAACAAATAATGATAACAGGAAATGTCACTCTGCAAATAAATAAGTTTCGCAAATATGGTGTGGACACGAGACAAGAGACAAAGTTCACACACATGTATGGTTGTTGATGAAAGAGGATAGCTCAATTACATCACTTTTTGGTTGGGAGATTGGGCTTATGTCTATGTGATTGAATTTCATTTGGTTTAATTATTGGGCTTGATTTTTGTTATTGTTGAACATTTTATTTTAGTGGGCTATAAGCCCAATTGCTGGTTGTGTGGGATTTTACTATTTATTTGTGCTCTTTTTACATTGTAGACAGTTTATGATGAATTAAGAAAAATCTTTGGATTGCTCCTCCTCCTCCCTCTTTCCCTTCCCTTCTCTTCTCTTCTCTTCTTCAGCTCCGTTTCTTTTTCTTCTCAAGCTTCTTTTTTCCCTTCTTTCTTCCCTTTCTCTCCTTTTCTTTCTTCAAATCTTCTTGTCGCGCATCAAAATAATATACATGTGGAATAAGACAAAGCATGCTGACAAGTTCGTACTTATGCGGTCTCTCTGTGTGTATGGGAAAGAAAGAGAAAATGCATGCCTTTGTGTTTAGTTTGAGAGAGATAATAGAATAACGTACAACGCCAGCCTTCAGAGACTTGATTTGAGGTCCTTTGGAAGTTCCTCCATATATACAAACTGATCTCACACCGCAAGGTTCCCCAGCATCACGTAAAACAACTGAAATCTGTCACAAAAGATAAAGAATCATCCCATTTTCTACCAATGAGTTTCAACAATCAAATTAAAACAAAAGTTTTAACTTTAAAAGATCATTTGTATAGTGTATAGTGAAGTTGGCAAAACAAAAAAAAGAGGGAAACAAATTGGACTACAATGAGAAAATCAATACAAATTCTTTCTACCCAAACCAACATATTTGTTTCCATGTTGTCAATGACAAACGAGTTGATCTTCTTTTCAAGGTAAAGCACTGGCTTTATATTTTTTTCCCACATGCCATCGTCCTCTTTCAACAATCAAATGAGGTGTGATTGCCTGCTGGCACCCACAAAGGGTCTCAATTCGTAAGCAGACAGTCGGTTTTCTTTTGATGGAAAAATAAAAGCATTTGTCGAAGTTTTAAAACCTCTGCTGTAGCTTCTGCGAAAAATGAGCCCAGAAAAATTGTAGCAACACCCATGTTGCTGAAATCATTCAACTGCAGATTCTCAAATGATCTTCACTTGCATAGTAGAAGATTGTGTACCTCTTACAATTCATGCTCAAAGGAAGAAACTTCAGCATGCATATGCCAGCTTTTTATGGGATACAAATTTAAAATTACAGCTTATGGAAATAAAATACATACTTGATCAGCTAATTCTCTTGTAGGAGCAAGCACAAGGCAAAGTGGATTTGCCCCCCTTGTCGATTTCCCCTTTCGCTTGCTCAGAATATGCATTATTGCAGGTATCCCAAATGCCAAAGTCTTACCTAAATCACATATTTGTATCAAATTTTATTTCTAGTTTCAAATTATTCAAAAAACATAAACATATAAAAATTAAATTCACCACACTCAACACATAAAATAAATAATTAACGGATGGACAACAAAATCACATTTCAGCACACACAAAATAAAACCACAAAATCTACCTGATCCAGTTTTTGCAATCCCAATAAAATCACGCCCATCAAACAAAAAGGGCCAAGCATGAGCCTGGATAGGAGATGGATTCTTGAAATTCTTGCAACATTCCAACACATTATCAGGCAGTTTCGCCTCAGCAAAAGACTTTAAAGACGCATACTTTGTCTCTTGTGTATCCTTTCCGGACACCACTACTCTGTCTTGCGGTTGTACTTCCTCCTTCACTTCATGAATTACATTTTCTTTCCCATTTTCCTCCTGTTTCTTGCTTTCTTTCTTCTTGTTTTTATCTTTCTTGGTACTTTCTGGAAAACTTTCACTTTTTTTGTCTTTCCCTTCATGGATTTCACCTTCTTTCTCTTCTTCATGCTTCTTCTTCTTCTTTTCTTTCTTGACGGTTTCCTGGTCTTGGGTTTCCTCAAGCCTTCTCTTTAGAGTTGGTTCCTTTTGTGTCTCTTGGAATTCAGGTTCTTGATTCTTGTTTTTATCCTTCCTTTTCTTTCTATCTGATTTGTGACCATTTGCGGCTTCTTGTTGGGCAATCGGTTCGCCGTTAAGATTGGCTTCTCGAATCTTTTTACCCATGGCTGTTGTTGTAGGATAGAGGCTGCAAAGTGAAAGCAGAGCGAACCAAAGCCAAGAGAGTTTTCGAGGGGAAGGAGGTGGTTTATTCTAGGGTTTTAGATGTTGAGAGTTTGGGTCTTGATTTTGTCGGATTTACGTATGAAGTATTAACTCATTTTAGGCCTTATTTTGGGTCCATGGGCTGAAACTTATGAGCCCAACTTCAGGGGAAGAAAAGGAGTGCTTTCGAAAAAAATTATTGATTTGTTTAAACTCGTAGCATTTTCTACACTTTTTATTGATTTGTTTAAAAAATTCTTCAAAAAAGTATTTTATCATGATTTTAAAAATTAGATGCTTAACTTTGAAGAGTGAAAATTATTATTATAAAATATTTTAAATCTATAATAATTTTCACTTAAAAAAAATATGAAAAGTCGCTTTTTTTCTTTTAGATAAAAGAAAGCTTATTTTATTTAAAAATAAAAACTATCTTAGATATTTTAAATTTAACAAACTTCATTTTTTCGTTTTATACATGATAATTACCCAATATTTAGTTACATAGTTAATAACCTTACATGTTTTAAAATTAACCAACCTTGATTATTTTATTTCAAGTATATTAGATCTACCTTGTCTAGATTTTAATTAAATTATTTAGTAGTTCTATTTACTAAAATAATTTATATAATGTTTGATATTATTTTTTATTTACATTTTGTTATGATACCTGTGTGGTTTTTTAAAAAAAATATTTCTTAAGCAATTTATTTAGTTTCTTAATTTTTTTATTTTTTTAAGAAATTGTTTGATTTAAATTATAAGTTTAATAACAATTTCACTATCATGGTAATTAATTATCAAATAGTTTGATATATATAATTTCATAGTATAGCACCACATGACATGGTACAATAGATATGATTGGAGGCAAAAAGACTCTTGGACTCTTAAGCAATTTTAAAAAATTCCTTTAAATGCACC
>Ga0307515_10007752_pt1 | contig 21131 bp, 19 predicted proteins | sample 17_EM_MG_FD_194513 | JGI IMG/M metagenome (GOLD analysis project Ga0307515, IMG submission 194513) | Populus trichocarpa ectomycorrhiza microbial communities from riparian zone in the Pacific Northwest, United States - 17_EM | ecosystem: Host-associated > Plants > Roots > Unclassified | place...
CGACTTGCCTGATTGGGTTCAGAAGACCTCGTATCGGCGTTATTACCCGCTGGATCGGGACTCGTACCTGCCGTATGGGGGATGCTAAATTGACTCGCACATGAAATTCTCGTAAGTCCCAGTTTCTCATGATGATTTCCCCCATCTCCTCTGATCTCTCTCTTTCTTGTACTCAACTCTACCATCACCTAAGAACACAAAGTTAAGTCATCCCTCTCTATCTCTCCATGCCATGATCATGACTTAACACCAAGTACAGCATACATCAAGTACAGCATCATCCCGAGATCGACAGTCTCCCGCTCCAAGCCAGTTTCCTGCTCCCAGCCAGTTTCCCGCTCCCAGCCAGAGTCTCAGCTGCCATCACGCCTCCCTCCAAATCAACCGCTTCCAAGTACTCCTCCAATTTCGCTCGATTGTAGCCTGCAAGTGCATCTCCAAACTCGCTCGATCACGGCCTCGGAGTGTATCTCTGAGTTCACTCGATCCTGGCCTCCAAGAGCATCTCTGGGTTCACTCGATCTCGGCCTCCAAGTGCATCTCTCAACCCGCACAATCACGGCCTCCAAGTACATCATTGATAAGCGACAGCGGGTGTACAGACATACTGGGGTAACGGAGGTGGACTGAGTGACGGGGAGTACATATTCGGGACACCCGGGGTAGAGAGACATCATCTCATTTCCATCGCATCTGGATCCACGGAATTGCGTGGATTCTCACGGCCGGGTAGTATCATATCTTCTCACTTTCTTCCTCGGCTCCTTGAGCTAGAACCGTTCTTTCTCACGAATTCCATCGTGGCCAGATTGACCGTATGTATATATATAGAGATACTTGAATAATGCATGCCATAGTATGAGGTAGCGAATCTTGTGACTATAACAAAGACGAATATGATAGACAAAATGCCTTGTGCTTATGGAACCCTACGAACCACTGTTTTGAGAATACGGCACGAAGTCTCCCGCGGAGCTGCGCAGCGGTCTCAGCTGCTCCAAAATATGTTCGTTTACAATAGGATACCGACAGAGCGAGAACAAATGGCGAAACTGCGATTGGAGGGCGATATGCAACGCGACGCATGGTATTGGCGCCGGGCGCGTAGTAATCTGCCACCGGGGTGTCTCTGACAGCTCTGATGGAGCGCATCCACTCTGACACAGCCATTCCGCCCGGACGGAAATGCTTTTTGCTGATGCAAGCAGGGTTTTAAGGAGCCTACCATGGGAATCAGAAGTTGCGCATCATGTTTGTTTGTGTGTTTGTTTGTTTGTTTCTTGCTCCACAGAGCATAGCAAGAGGGGGGAGTGTTGCATAAATAGATCTCATATGGGCTGACAGGGCTGGCTCTCATACGGGCTGATGGGGCTGGCTCTGATACGGGCTGATGGAGCTCAGCTGTCTCTACATGTCGATGAGTACGTACGTGCTCGTACCATATATATATGGCCTTGAGGCTCTCTTAGATAGAGTCAAGCTTCTAGCAATCAGTATTTCAACACAGGAAATTATGGATTTGGACAGTGATACCTAGTGCAATCAGATATGTATCACCAGTCAACTTCCAATGAGAATGCTTTGTGGTGACTGCATATTGATGACACCCATGTCTATATATGTATAATATCTATGCCTATGTGTGAGTTTATCAACTTTGCACGCTTCTGCTATCCAGCTAGCACTCTCATCTGTGTTATTTGTCATGTTTGTTTCACAAATTACAGCTGATCAATCACTCTTGATATCTGTCTCGGTTTCACTCTTGGCATGTCGAGTGATGAACCGCGAGAATGGTATCAATTAAATAATATCAAGCGCATCACTAGAGCGACAGTCACGTAAGTATACATATGCATATGCTATTTGCAGAGTTTTTTTCGGGACAGTTTTTTGGGTTGACTCCACCACCCACCACACTACCAAAAAACTACATTTTCGTACGTATACTAAATTAATCGTTTTGTCCACTTTTGCCTGCCGTAGGATAGCACTCTGCAATCATCCTCTAGTGGCAGTGCTTGCCTTCCTTTCGGGTTCCGGCTGCTGCAGGCCCTTTTTCTCGGGGGTTGGTTCGGTTGGTTCGCCAGGAGTAGGTGTTCCACTTGTACCCTGAAACTCATCCGAGTAAGTTCCTTGTTTGCCCGGCTGACCGCCCGATGCACTCTTTCCCGGGTCGGATGACTGTCCCTCCTCATCACGCGTCTGTTTACTCTCCTTCGCTTTCTTGTCTTCTGCCGCAAAACGGCGGACACGCTCTTCTTCCTCCTGCGCCACATGTTCTCTCTGACGGAGGCGGATGTCCTGGAGATGCTTTCGTGCTCCTTCTGTGGGAGTGATAGCGTCACCAATCTATGTCATAATTAGCACTCCTACGCTAGCGGGTTCAACAAGGTAAGCATCTCACCTGGCCACGACCGATCAATGTCATGATCATACAGGCTCCGACAACAAAGGTAAGGATAAACCGGTAGGTCATATACCAGCGAGGAGCCCAGCCCCAGGTTGTAGCCTGTGAATCTGCGAAATACATCCCGACAAAACCGACGAACTGGACGAGCAGCGCATAATCAAGAGGGAGAAAAACTGTGGGCCAGGCTAACGCCGGTGCGATGACACCAATGAGGTAGCGGTGGTAAGGATATTTCCCTCCATACTGAGCCATTTCTAGGCCCCAATGAACTGCGCCGAGGAAGCTTTGCGAATTGAGCCTAGGATCATCAAACTGTAAGATGCAAAGGGTTCACCTGAGAATGATAGCTCCAAGGGCAATTTGAGTAGGCTCCAAGATGTGTAGAAGACTATCCGCTGTTTCTTTGCTCACAAGGTACCCCATGCCGGCCTCCGCAGCATAGTTGATGTCCCACGCTAGGTACAATGTGCTGAATGAAGTTACCACATAAGGCGTTATTCCTCCCATGCCAATCCAGAAAACTTCCTTAGGAACTTCTTCTAGTGCAAATGTCTCCTTGATTGTCCTCTATGAATGGATCGTTATTAAAGCCGAACAAGCTCATTATGTCCAGTGCTTACCAGATCTGACCGGATGCCCTTCAGCATGTCCGGGTCTTCAGAGACATTCTGAACTTTTGACTTTGGGGCTGGTTCGAATACAGCCCTTATGGTGCTTGTAGTCGAAACCCCCTCCGGGTTAGGTTTAATTGTTTCATTTCGCTTCTGTTCTTGCTCCTTCTTGAACTCTGGCCCAGTTGCTTTTATATCCAACAGGCGAATACTGGTAGTTTTAAGCCAGGCCTTTTGAATACTAAGAGGGCGACGGCTCTGTTGCGGGAGTACGGGCCGAGCAGTACGACCAATCGACTGAGTAAAGTGACGGATCGAGCGGGGGGTGAGCTGTTTATGAGCTCGGGGGCAAATGGAGATCGCAGAGGTAAGAGGACGAATGGCTGTTGATCGTAGCATGTTTGCGAGGTTAAAGCTGGAGCAAGCTACTTGGTACTTGTAGAAAGCGTGGATTATCCACGGGGTACCGTGTGTTGCAAGTGGTTGAGCTTTGTGTTTTGATCATCGGCAGCAAACGCGCATGATGTCATATTTACGAAACGAATGCAGCATACTTGCTGCCACAACTCCTCTTGCTCTGTACTCGAAAGATACTAAGTATATGTATTTAAGTAAGTACTCTTACTCTACATATAATTTGCTAGATTCCAGAGATTTGCTTAAATATCCATTTTATTGCTTCAGTAGAGCAGAGTTGAGCAGGGCAGGGCAGAGACCGGGAGCTTCGATCGTGTTGTAACGTGAGGCGGGGCATTAAGGTTGCCTAATCGGTTAGGTTGCTTAGAGTTAGAAGAAAGTCCGGTAGAAGCCTTGTGCAACCCCGCTACCGGTACTTCGATTTCCCTGTTTGCGCCCCACGTCACCCTCCGGAGCATACCCGCCACCCTACATGAATCCAAGTGTTTGGACATACTCCCCCAGCCTGTGCTGCATCGTCCTTCTTAACCACAGCAATCCCATCGAGTATCAATGGTTCGGCGCCTCTTGATTCTCGCTTCAACACTGTAGCTCCTATCCTAGATTCCCGCCAACGAATTCTGCCCGCTTAGCCGTCGTACACTTGTAGTCTTAGCTTGAAGAAACGAGAACTCGGCTTCGCGACCTTGCGCCAGAACCTATTCAGCCTCTACGACTAAACGAAACGAAACGAAACGAAACGATACCACTGTTAATCACGATTAGCGACCGCAAAAAGCAGCCAACATGTTGGAAGGGCTTGTGAGTGGGCTCCAGAGGTTCTGACTTTGTTGGACTTCAGCTGATAGTTCAACAGATTTCCACGATTATGAACCGGTTCCTGGGGATGTAAGCATCTCTGAGGCCTAAGTTTACGCATTAAGCTTACTGGACCAAGGTATATCAAGAACTTCGACAGCACGCAACTCAATGTCGGAATATGGAGGTACAATCACATACCGCTCTGCAGCTATCTACGTGCGGAGAGCTAAGCATGTGTAGTGGAGATGTACGACTGAAAAACCTGGAGCTGAAGAAGGAGGTCAGTTAGTATTGGGGTTGGGCTGCAGGCATAGTACTCATACTTTTGAAGGCACTTGATCAGATGAAACTTCCCCTAAACGTTTTGGAAGGACACCTCGGGCAACTTACGCTCCAGTGAGTCTCATCGATTTTTTTTCTCTACGCCCGGGCACTGCAGAATCTAACTGCGTCGCTTAGAATTCCATGGAGTAATTTGAAAGGTAGACCGGTCAAGGTCTTAATCGAAGACGTGTTTTTACTTGCAGCTCCCAGATCGGACCAAGAGGTGTGTCAATTCTTGCGCTATTCATAGACCTGTGCGCGGAGTGCTAATCATGTGGCCGCAATCTGTCAACAGTACAACGAGGAGGAAGAAGACCAAAGGCGACAGGCCTTGAAATTGGAAAAGCTACAAAATGCCGAGTTGCTTCAGGAAAAGAGTACCGCCGGCATGTCGCAGGAGGAAGAGCAAAAAAACCAAAGCTTTGTCGCGAGCCTGACAACGAAGGTTGGGCTTTGCGTTCTGCCGCTTGCATATAACACTAATTGACACTAATGTGAATTTTAGATCTTGGACAACCTCCAAATAACCGTGAAGAATATACACATCAGATACGAGGATGCAATAAGCACCGAAGGGCATCCCTTCTCACTAGGGTTCACGCTCGAAGAGTTTTCTGCTATTTCCACCAACGAGCGGTGGGAACCGGACTTCATCCAAGGCCATGTTGAGATATCTCATAAACTTGCGAGGTTGAGTGGGTTGGCAGTCTACTGGAACACTGATTCAGATCATTTTAGCTCCAAATCCCACGATGAGGTTGTACAAACATTCAGACGACTCGCCGTAAAAGAACAAAGTACTACAGAAACCCACCAATTTGTTCTCAAGCCTGTGAATGGTATCGGCCGTATTGAAATGAACAAAACCAGAAACAACGATCGTCCAAGGGTAAAGAGTCAGCTGCTTTTCGATGAGATTGGGTTTGTCCTGGATGAAGACCAATATCGAGATCTTTTGATGATGGTGGACCTATTTCATTTCTGGATTCGCCATCAACAATACAAGAAATACCAACCTAAGGGCGTGACACCAAAGGAGGACCCCCGAGCCTGGTTGAAATTTGCAACCGATGCAGTTTTGAGCCAAATTCACGAACGCAACAGGAAATGGTCATGGGCGTATTTTGCCGAGCGACGGGATGATAGGAAGAGATATATTGAATTATTCAAGAAACAAAAGAGGCAGGAACATTTGACACCCGATGAAACTGGAGATATTCAAAAACTTGAGCACAAGCTGTCTTATGAGGATTTGAGGTTCTATCGGTCGCTGGCAAGAAATCAGCTGCGAAAGGAGCATGCGCTTGTGCCTAAAAAGCCTGAGGAAAAGAAGGCGCAAGGCTGGGGTTCTTACTTGGCTTCATGGGTATCTACTCAGAAGCAGGAAGAAGACGATACGGTCATGACGGACCAGCAACGAAAAGAGTTGTACGAAGCGATTGATTGGGATGAACAAAAGGCTCTTACGGAAGCCATAGATCTACCGAGGGAAACGGTGAAAATGGAGGTCCAAGCTAGTCTGAAAACTGGGAGCTTCACACTCAAGAGAGACCCTCATGGCAGGAACAACCAGATTCTGTCCCTCCTTTTCGACACTTTCAAGGCTCGGCTGTTACAGCGGCCGGATTCGGTGTTTGGAGAACTAAGCCTGGGCGGACTTCGATTATACGATGGTACGACAGAAGGAACACTGTACCCTCAGATAATACGTGTTAAGAATTCCCCTTCGACTGCGGAGGCCGAGGGTAACCGAATCAAAGAACTAGGAGATGAGGGAGAGGAGCTGGAGGATGTGCAAAATGAGACGGATCCCAATAACCCTTTCTTCCGCGCAAGCTTCGAGCAGAATCCTCTCGACGAAAGTGCAGACTCTGCCGTCACTGTAAAGATGAGGAGTATGGAGATTATATATAACCCTAAATTTGTCGAAGAAATATATCGGTTCTTTAAGCCTCCGGAGCGGCATATGGAGAGTATAGGAGCATTGATGGAGTCTGCTAGTGCAACGGTCGAAGGGTTAAGGCAACAAACGAGGGCTGGGCTAGAGTTTGCTTTGGAAGAACACAAGACCGTCAATGCCAAATTAGATCTTCAGGCGCCTCTGATTATTATTCCCGAAAGCTGCACCGAAACGAATACCAATTGCTTAATACTCGATGCAGGCCATGTTGCCATGACAAGCGATTTGGTGAAGAGGGCCGACATCGGGGAGATCCAAGCGAAACAGAACCACAAATACAGCGAAGAGGATTGGAAGCAGTTAGAATCACTGATGTATGACAAATTCAGATTGACACTCGAATCTACACAGGTATGTCTCTTAAGAAATAATGAAAAGAAGCGCAAACTGATTGCACAAGGTTCTTATTGGTCCTTCGATCGAAGAGACTGTTGCGCAGTTGCATCGGGATTCCGACCAGAAGCATTTGCATATTGTCGATCGAATCAATATTGACTTTATCCTGGAAATATCAATCCTGCCGAAAGCTCCAAATCTCACCAAGTTCAAGATGACCGGTCATCTGCCGGTGCTTCAGGCGGCCATGTCAGATAAGAAATACAAAGCCCTGATGAGAATCATCGATGTTGCAATCCCTAACCTCGATGACGATGAACTACCAAAAATCGAAAAACAGCCTACTAAGGAACCCATCAAGAAGGAGCAAGGAACTTATGCTGATTTGAGACGTGCCTCTGCTTTCCCGTTCTCCGCACAAAAGCAGGAATTGCTTCTGGCCGAAGAGACGGACGACGAAGATGGGGACGATAAATTCGAAGAAGCTTCAGACGGCATTGCACCAAGTTTCCATCAAAAGAATTTCGAATTCAAGTTTACCGTGGATCGACTACAAGGGTCACTGTTCCGAGCTGATCCAGACGGAGTCAATCCTGACAAAGAGTTGGTGTCTTTGGTTGCCGAACATTTTGAGTTGGAGGTTAACATACGTCCCTACGATCTTTCGGCCGAAGTCGTTCTCAAATCCTTGAACGTTGAAGATCTCGTGGATGAAGATCCATCCCCCGATTTCAAGAGAATCGTCACGTCAGATGGTCTGACAAAGAGCAGTGAAAGCCCACTCTTCTTTGTCAAGTATATTCAGGTGAAAAAGGAGTCTCCAGAATTCATGACGGTTTATGACGCAATTGATAAGCATGTTGATGTTCGAATTTCGACAATAGACGTGGTGGTGACAAGGAAGACGGTCTTGACACTATTGGATTTCATCATAACAACATTTGCAGATCCCGAGACACCAAAGCCTCCCCCACAGAAAGCAACTGAGGGATCCGAAGCACCAGATACCGAAGAGGTACCCCAAGTGCAAGCTTTGGAGCAAGAACAAAAGATCCGTGTCAAGGTCGACCTCGACGCTATTGCCCTCATTCTTAACAATGATGGGATTCGTTTAGCGACTTTCAGTCTTGCTAGTGCAGAGCTGGGAATATTTGTGATGGGAAAAACGATACGCGTTGGAGGTCGTCTTGGGAACTTTTCATTGATTGATGATATCAATGAGGGTGCCGAAGAAGGCTCTCCATTCCGCCAGTTAGTCAGTATTCAAGGAGATGAGCTTGCAGAGTTCCGATATGAGACATTTGATCCGGAAGCGAAAAGCTCTTATCCTGGATACAACTCTTCGATATTCCTAAGGTCAGGGTCAATCAAAGTGAACTTCGTCGAAGAACCTTTCCGGAAGATCATCGACTTTGCTGTAAAGTTTGGACGAATGCAGGCCCTCTTCAATGCAGCCAGACAAGCCGCAATGGATCAAGCCAGTCAAATTCAAGGCAATGCGGATAAAATCCACTTCGATATTGTGGCACGGACGCCTATCATTGTTTTCCCTAGAGTTGGCAGCGAATCGCAAGGCGATCTCATTATAGCATATCTCGGTGAGCTATATGCGCAGAATACTTTTGTACCGCTAGGGGATAGTGAGGGTTCGATTATTGGGAATAAGATATCCGCTGGTATCAGGAAGACAAGGCTTACCAGCGAGTTTCATTATGGCGACCAACTTGAAGAACTGGAGTTATTGGATAAATTGGACATCACTTTTGCCATGACGTATCTGGAACATGTTGAGAATTCTAAGAGACCCGATATTGAGGTAGGCATCGCGATATCAATGCATGTATCATTGCTAAATATCTCCTAGATCAAAGGATCCATGTCGAATCTCAATCTTAAGATGACCCAGAACCAGTACAAATTTTTATTGGAGCTATCGCGGGCCATACCGAGGGTGTTTGCAGTGGACTCTGAAGACCAGGACCAAATTGCAGAGCAACTCCCCAAAGAAACGGCCGAACCTGCAAAATCCGTTGTTGACTACCAGGATGGAGCCTTCGATAGTGGGCAGGTCGTTCATTTGAACCCAGAGCTTGGAACCGGACCTGATACTTGGACTAAACTTGACTTGGTATTCAAAGTGGGTAGCATTGGTATGGAGTTGTATGCTTGCGAGCCTGATCAAGCCATTTCCGACCTCGAAGGGGCTAGTTTATCGAGAGCATCTCTCAACAATACCAATGTGAAGCTTAGGATGATTAGCGATGGCTCTTTGGAATCAGAGATTCTCATTGAGTCCTTTAACATTAGAGATAGCCGCAAGCAAGAGACGAATAAGTTCCGGAAGATTATGTCTTCGACCCACAAGGAAGGATCGCAGTTCATGGCGAGCGTCACGCTTTCTGGGGGCGCAGAACAGAACCTTGTTGCCTTGCTTACAATCGATAGCCCGCGAGTCATCTTTGCGCTCGACTATATCTTCGCATTGAGGGATTTCGTTATGTCTGGGCTACAGTCCGAGGAAGAAACGCTTAGTGAATTCGAGGAAGACACAGAGTCTGACGAGGACTCAAACAAGAGTGACCGGCAGACGAGCCTTGCTACTTCGAAGCAGTCGCAATCTTTATCTGCGCCATCGAAACAAGGCGAGAAGCGAGACCAAGGAATCAATGTGTCATTCCGCGCCAACATTGTGGATGCCCAGGTAATCCTCATTGCCAACCCTGGCATCCATAATTCGGAGGCAATAGTTTTGGGAATAAAGCAGGTGTTGTTATCGCAACAACATGCTCTTACGTTGCAGGTGGAAAAGGTTGGTATGTTTTTGTGCCGCATGGATAAGCCAGATACTACCAGACTACGCATACTGGACGATTTCACTCTAAAGGTTGCTATGGATAGCCGAAACATTGGCCCGAATTGCTCACTCCAAAGTATAAACGTTGACATCGAGCCGCTTGTTCTGCGCGTATCTCTTCGAGATATCTTGCTGGCAGTTCAGATATTCAACAAAGCCAGCGAGATGTCAGGTGTTGGACAAGGGAAGAAGCCTATAGACGAAGAACCAACAAAGATTAAAGACCTTAAGGGCGACGGCTCACTCAAACGTCGAACAGCTAGTGGTCATGGGGTTTCGACTAAGGTGGGTAAATCCAAATCACTCGCCACAGGACGCAGTACCTCATCGCAAAAGAGTACCTCCCGTAGTTCATCTACCATGGTTAAGAGAGAGGAACTCAAAGCCGACATCGAAGGGATGAGAGTCATCTTAATTGGTGATCAACACGAACTTCCGCTGCTGGATTTGAGTGTGAGAAAGTTCACTGCTAGGGTTAAGGATTGGAGTGGAGATGTGAGTAATATGTTAGTAGAGAGGATGACTGAACTATGTTGATAAATTATTAGATGGATGCCGACACAAGTATTGAGACATTTGTCAATATCTACAACTTTTCCAAGAGCGCATGGGAACCGTTGGTGGAACCATGGCAGCTCGGCTTTCACATGGTGAAGACAACACAACCAGAAAAGCTGTCTATCGATTTTTATTCCCGAAAGATGTTGGAGGTCACAATTACTTCTCAGACCATAGCACTTCTCACCAAAGCCGCTCAGTTTATGCAACAAGACGAGGATATGCTGACAAAACCTCGCGGCTCCGAAGCACCATATCGGATTCATAACCAGACGGGATATCCCTTGCACGTTTGGGCTGTCTCAGATGATTCCCCGGAGGGTTCTGCTATGGCAATCAAGTTACAAGACGGAGAAACGGCTCCTTGGAGATTTGAAGAATGGGAGAAGATGCGAGAGAGCCTTGCCCCAGAAGGCGTAAGCGGAATTGTTGGTGTCAAGCTCGAGGATAGTCCGTTCGAAAGCATCAAGGAAATCTCAGTCAATCGGGAGTGCGAGCAGCTTTATACTCTACGGCCAGCGAGGAACGACGTCCTCCACCGCTTACTCTGCGAGGTGCGTCTAGGTGCCGACAATGTCAAATACATCACTTTCCGCTCACCGTTCTTGGTTGAAAACAATACACAAATCCCCGTAGAAATGGGAATTTTAGACCCCCAAGGAACTCATCTCATCAAGGTCTACAAAATTGTACCAGGAGAGAGTCAACCAGCACCCGTAGAGGCAGCGTATCATCAAGCGGTGGTTATTCGTCCGGATGCTGGATTTGGGTACACTTGGTCAAGAGAGCGTCTATTTTGGCGTGACCTTCTTAAGGGACCCACCAAGGGAATTACATGCAAATCTGAGGAAGAAAATGCGCCACCCTTTTACTTCCAGATGCATGCTAAATACCAGAAGAAAAATGCTGGTGCTAGGCAAGTTATCCATGGATACCCAAATTCCTGAAGAAATGCTCTAACGTTATCATAGTTCCTACCCCCACATGAAAGTTCGGTTGTCTGCTCCCGTCGAAGTTCAAAATCTGCTGCCATACGACTTCAAGTTCCGTATCTATGACAAGAACAGCCAAAAAGAATGGACAAATTTTCTTCGAAAGGGTGGGATGAGTCCAGTACACGTTGTAGAGCTCTCGCATCTGCTTCTCATGAGTATTGAGATGCAAGATACTCCGTACAGGGAAAGCGATTTCGCTATCATCAATTCAAACGATGCAGAATTCGACGCGGAGACGATGCTTGTAACCAAGGACAACCAAGGACTGGAACTTAACCTGAAGTTGCATTACTACCAAATACCCGACAGCGGTGGCGCCTTCCGAGTTTCGGTCTACAGTCCTTATATCATTCTGAACAAAACAGGGTTGAATATGATGGTGAAATCAAAGTCGCTTTTGCAGTCGGCCAAAGTGGCCGCAGGGCAAGTCCAGACTGGTTCGACTGCTACGCATAAGGCACACCCGTATATGTTCTCGTATCCGAATCACGAGCAGCAGAGCAGAGCTGTATTCAAAGTGGGCGATTCGAGTTGGAGCAGACCACAGAGTTTTGAGGCTGTTGGAAGTACCAGCGATGTCGTGTTGCCGTCCTCCACAAAGCAAACGGAAATACATATTGGCATCTCTGTCGACGAGGGAAAAGGAAAGTACAAGATGACCAAGGTCGTAACATTGACACCGAGGTTCATTCTTAAGAGTAAGCTTTCGGAGACGGTTCAGGTTAGAGAACCTGGGACTGGATCAAACAACATCATGACACTGGAGCCCGGACAGCTGTTGCCTTTGCATTTCCTTAGGTCAACTCACCATAAGCAGCTGACATTGTTGTTCCCGGGCATCAACAATCGGTGGTCCTCGCCATTCAATATCTCGGATCTAGGGAGTGTGCACGTCAAGATGCATAAGCACAATCAGAGACAAACTTTGATCAGAGTAGATATCCTGGCCGAGAAGTCAACGGTATTCTTGCATTTGAATATGGAAACGAAAAATTGGCCTTTCTCAATGCGGAATGAAAGTACTCAGGAGTTCACGTTCTGGCAGTCGGATCCGAATCATGACGACACGGATGACAGCGGGTCAGACTTCAGACCTATTCAATACAAGCTTCCGCCGAGGAGTATCATGCCGTATGCCTGGGACTACCCTGCCGCTAAAACGAAAGAGCTAGTCCTGTCCGCTGGTCGCCAGCAAAGACATATTCCCTTAACGGAGATTGGGAATCTGTTGCCTATCAAGGTAGAGTCAACTGGCCCCGATGGCCAGCCCCAACGGAAAATCATTGATGTCAACGTCGTCGCGAATGGTCCAACACAGACCTTGGTCTTGTCGAATTACAAACCGTCCAAGAGCATCTACAAAGTCAAGTCCCATACATCCAACACTACTAATGCGTCTACTTCTAGCTTTGAGGTAAAGAACGTCGATAGTGGGGTCACGTTCCAGGCACAGATACGGTTTGCCGGGATTGGTATCTCGCTAATCAATCGACAACTGAAGGAACTTGCATACATCACCTTCCGCGATTTAGAGTTCAAGTACAGCACGTCGTCACTCTATCAAACCTATAGTTTGATCATCAAATGGATCCAGATTGACAATCAACTTTATGGAGGAATTTTCCCTATAATTGTGTACCCTAGCGTGGTGCCCAAGACTGGAAAGGAGATGGATGTTCACCCTTCAATTCATGCCTCTGCGACATTGATTAATGACGATAGTTATGGTGTGACTTACATAAAATACGCAACCTTCTTAATGCAGCAAATGACCATTGAGATTGACGAGGACTTCATCTTTGCCGTATTGGACTTCTCCAAAATACCAGGACTATCTTCTACGGAGCAAGATGACGGTAAACTCTGTGACGACTCGCTTGATATTCCCGAACCCAAGGTTTTGGACGCTGGTCAAGATCTGTATTTCGAACTTCTCAACATTCAGCCTGCGCAGATAGATCTTTCGCTCTTGCGGACCGACGTTGTCAACGTCGAGGACAAGCCATCTTCGAACAACCCACTCATGTTCTTGTTGAATATCCTAACAATGGCGATTGGAAACGTCAATGATGCACCCGTGAAACTCAATGCACTGATGCTCGAGAACGCACGAGTCTCTGTCCCTGTGCTACTCGAACGCCTTCAGACACATTACACTCAGGAAGTTCTCTATCAGGTTCATAAGATTTTGGGATCGGCAGATTTTCTTGGGAACCCAGTGGGTCTGTTTAATAACATTAGTTCTGGAGTTGTGGATATATTCTATGAACCGTATCAAGGATTCATCATGACAGATCGGCCGCAAGAGCTGGGTATTGGCATTGCCAAGGGAGCAACAATGTTCGTCAAAAAGTCTGTTTTTGGTGTCAGTGATAGTTTGTCCAAATTCACTGGAAGTATATCTAAAGGTATGAATACTTTAACTCGATTTCAGCATGTGGCTGGGAACTAAAAACGAAACAGGCCTTGCTGCTGCTACCCTCGACAAGCAATTCCAGGATCGCCGACGAATGTCACGTTCCAGGAATCGGCCTAAGCACGCCTTGTATGGTGTTACTGCTGGTGCAAATTCATTCGTAAGTAGTTTGGCAAGTGGGGTAGGTGGATTGGCAAGAAAACCCCTCGAGGGTGCCGAGCGTGAAGGTGCATGGGGACTTTTCAAGGGTATTGGAAAGGGTGTTGTAGGTTTGGCGACTAAACCAGCGATTGGAGTCTTCGATCTAGCTTCAAGTGAGACATACCTCAAAACGGTCTCTCTGTTACTGAAATTAACTTCTCGCAGACGTCACCGAGGGGATTCGGAATACCACGACCGTATTTGATCTAGACGGACTCGATCGGGTACGACTAACCCGATTCATTGGGCAAGACGGAGTGGTGCGACCATATTCTCAGCGGGAGGCGTTGGGCCAATTTTGGTTGAAGCAGTTGGATAACGGGAAATACTTCAATGAGGAGTACATAGCTCACTTAGAGTTGCCGGAGCAGGATGTCGTAGTTATATTGACTTATACGTATGTCAAACCTACTACTGGCGTCTCGAGTAGTCTGTATAACATAACTAACCACCTTTCAGGAGAATCATGCTTGTCAAGAGTAAGAAGCTGTACTGCGAGTGGGACGTACCACTTAAGGAGCTACAGACAATCAGCATGGAGCGGACAGGCATTGTATTGGTTTTGAGGGGGGGTCGACAGGGACCTTTCATCCCCACCAAGGATGAGAGTTCACGGAAATTCCTGTTCAAGAAGATTCGTTTGGCGGTGGATTCGTTCAACAGCACAGCGGCGGTATCTTAGATGGTGATATGGAGCACACAGACGGGGGTTTATTCTGTTTTTCTTTTGGTTATTTTCATGTATGCGTACAAGCGAAACTGGGCGGGACTTTCATCGATTTCGGTGCAATTTTTATTCCGAGGAAGAATTAGAGTTTTCTTGTTCATTTGTGATTGAGGCTCGGAAGATGCGGGTGGACCGTGCACCCACGTTTGACGGGAATAAGGTATTGCCCAACTCTCCGAGACAGGGGTGATCGACATAAGCAGAGTAAGTAGATTTAGTGAACTTCAACACCATCCAACTTTACCAACACCCAAATATCCAACACCTGAAGTCTTTAGTTGTTAGTTACTGCAGCCGCCGTCGGCCCCCTACATACTATACGTCGCCTCGGCAGACTGAATGCCGTAGCGCCTCGCCCCTGAGTCTTTGATTACCAGCTACAGCTTTACAACTCTACGACCTCTGCAGGAACGATCTCTACTGGAAATCGTCAAGATGAACGGCTACGGAGGGCACCACCCTTCGTTATCGAATGACCATACCGACGCAAATGTAGGTGGAAGTCACTATACCTACCCGATGCGAAATACTTTGGAGGACAATTTCTCGGGCACTACCTACGATGCGAATCCAAGATATAATCCCGTATGGCCTCTGCCTTCCTGACCAGATCAACAACATAATCTCCTCAGTATCAACACAGCAGCAGCTAAAATTTTAGAAATGTGTATAGATGACCAACGGCCATCACCATCACAACCAGAAGCATACTTCTCTCCCCTCAAAACGGTCCTCAGAAAATGATTCTATGTCCCTCCACCTCCTCGTCGAGCAAGCAATCTATGACTCCGCCGATTACGAAATCCTCTCATACGAAGAGGTCGAATCTCTGAAGAAGGAGCACACCACGCTCATGAGCCGTATCGACGCCACGAAGCGAAAGCTGGTGATGGAATCGAAAGTTAGAGACGCGGCGCAATCGCTTTCTCGCCTATCCTCCAAGAAGGTTCGAAGAAGCGCCACCTCGCAGGATATAAATCATGAAACGGATGAGGAATTGATGGCTAGCAATCGTAAGTGTGAAGAACTCTCCCGGGAGCTTCATAGGCTCGAAATCCGCGCCATGGAGATCCAGAGACGACTACTACAGCACTCTACCGGGATTCTCGGCTCAACGCATAGGACAGTCAGCAGTCCGTCGGAGGAGGAATACATGTTTGCAAAGGATCCAGAGGTATTTGATGATAGGAGTTTTTACCGGACGGCAGATAAGTTGGAGGGTTTTGGTGAGGTGCGGAATGGTACGGAGAGAAGGATGGTTGAGGATACGTTTTTGACAGAGAGGTTGGAGGAGTTTAATAGCCAGCTAAATCAATTATTGAGCGAGGCGGGAGGTCCAAATTCACCGGAGCCTCCACGGTTACCTGATGGACAGGGACGTGGTGTTGACGAACAACTTGCGCTATTGGATCACAATATTCAATTCCTCCGACAATACCCCCCGTCTGCGCCACAGGATCCCAACGTAATTCGCGCGGCGCAGGAGTTGGAGCGTACAGATGTCATACTGACGACGCTGTGGGATATGATTGCTACGTATGACGAAGAGGTTAGAGCGCAGAAAATGAATCAAAGACAGGCCGATTACAACCCAGATTACCCAGGCAGCGATTTCGAACAGGAGCTTCCAGAGTTTACGATCTCCGCGTTTTCGTCAAAGGTGCAGAGCATGTTGAATAGGGTTATAACACTCCGAAGTGAGCGGGATATGCTTCGGGAGCGCGCAAGTCAGCAGGAGAGAGGGGTCGAGGAGGATATGGCGATGATGCAGGAGGATCTAAGGAATGTAGAGAACCAGGTCGGACAGCTTTCTAGTCTATTGGAGCAGCGGGAAACCGATCTTGCTACAACAAATGGAAAGATGCAAGGGCTTGTGGGGGAATTGAATATGAGAAGCGCAGAGTTGGAGGAATCACGTGTTGCGTTGGGCCAGAAGAGTGAGGAGCTAATGAATGTTATGTATCAGTTGGACCTCGAGCGTGCGAAGGATCAGCAGCGAGCCGACGAAGATTTGCAACAAGATCAATCCACAGTGGAAGCAGAAAGAGAGGCTAGAGCTGATCTTGAGCGGGAGCTGGAAGAGTTGGATAAGAAACTTGCCGACAGGGAGAAGGCGTTGATGGATTTGGAGACGAAATACCAAGACATGAAGGAAGATAGAGATGTCACCAAGGCCGAGCTCGAAGCCATCGTAGAGGAGGCCGACGGCAGGTTGAAGTTCCTCGAAGATGAAATCGCGACTCTGAAAGAGGCTCGGAAGACCTCGGAAGAGGCACAAAAAATCTCTACCGAGCAGGAAAAACTACTTCGCCAACAACTCGATGAGAGAGATCAAGAGATTCAAAGAATGGACCAGGAGATCCAAGAACTATCCGCCAAAGTCGCCGAACTGTCAACAGAGGTTGTCATGGCAAAGGCAGAGCTCGACTTGGCATATGGCTCGAAGTCGGAGCGCGCAGCTGCTACCGCCGAAGCCAGAGCTGCTGCACAAGCTCTCGAACGCGCCAACAAGCAGCCGCAAACCATCGACCCAGGCCTTCTCACTGAGATCGAAACTCTGGAGAAGAGGAACGGCGAGCTTATCGATGAGATTGTGATGCTGAAGAACGAGCGTGCCGAAGGGGCCAATAACGAACATCTTCAGAAACGATGCAAGATGCTGCAGAAAGAGCTGGACGATATGTTGAAGGACTTTGAAAACCTTACTAAGCAGAGTATTGAAGCGGAGCAGGAGAGGTCGAAGCTGGAGCAGTTGTGTGATATGATGAAGGAGAAGTTGGAACATATGGAGACGGCGTTGGCAGAGGAGAAGATTCGGTTTCTGGGTGCGCCGCGGCCTAGTACTGGGGATACCAGGAGTCCTGCTGGACGAGTCGGCGGAGACAGTACTACCATCAATGTGCTGAAGCAAGAGTTTAAGAAGATGATGAGGGATATGAGAGCGGATCAGGCAAGGGCGTTGAGGGTAATTTTATCCCCTGACAGCGGATTTCTTTGGAGTAGTACTAACTTTCGAATAGGCTGAGCAAGAAGAACGAAGGAAACTGGAGAGTACGATACGGAATATGAAGAAAGAGCAGTTGGCGAGACGGATGACGCAGTCATCATCGGCATCGTAGCTTTTGGTTTGATAGGACGATATTGTCTACTGGCTTTCCTCATCTTTTTGTCATTTGTATGATAATTTTGGAGTATGGGTTTGTTTTGCTCTTGCTCTTGCTCTTGCTCTTGCTCTTGCTTTTGCTTTTGCTTTTGCTTTCTTTCCATGTTTACTGCCTTGATATCATCGTTTGCAATTTTTGTTTGCTGCTTCATATCATCATATACTAGCTTGGGGAACGAATGGGACGAGTAAATGAGTAGCTATGTACAATTGACACTCTTACACTTACATTGTTGGAGTCGTCGAGACCATCAGTACCTTGATGGAAAGGTCCGACCTGGGGAGTTCCTAGAATACAGTGCACTCAAACATGGCACCAACGACCAACAGCAAAACAAGCTTTCTTTAGTCACAACACCCTTCTTCAACGCTACGTCTTCAAAATCGGGCGACCTAGCTGTCAATGAAAAACACAGAAGTAAAAGTATTTTTGCCAAAAATTCCCTAACCAGCCGAAGCAGATCAGGAGCGGTCAATGGTCAATAGTTTCAATCAGCAAAAAAGAAGGCTTAGACGAATCCTTACAGCTGCTCTTATTTCCCATGCGCTTGGATGGAGATCAGAAGAAGAGATGGGGTGAGAGGGGGAACCTAGGGGGATTGGCATTTCCGCAGTGAGTCACTCGACGTCGGCTAAATTTCTGAGAGCCCAATATTCGAAGTCAAAAGCAGTGAGAATTTTGCGCAAAAGATTAGTTATTTGGTGTAAGGCAAGATAACGCACATGGATTTTAGCCGATGACAGCTCAGACTGAGGGCATAGCAAAGTTGCCGACGAGTGACGCGCGATGCGAAATTGTCGAATTGTTCCACTAGGATTCGACCCATCCGAAAGTGAGAGCGTCCTCAGTTTATCCCCCCTGTGTGGTGCCTCAGGACATCATGTCCTGACGTTGTAACGTGATTGAGAAATGATATTGTAGAGACCGAAGTTGGAATGGACCTCTCCCTAGGTCAGGAATGAGGGTTCCCACAAGCCCTTGAATCCCTCGAATCTCCTCACATCCTATTCTCGTATCCACCGTGAAGGCAGGAAACAGCAAATTCCCCCCTTCAGCGTTATTGTTCTTGTAAGCCAAATCCCTTCGTTACAGACTGTCTATGACAAAATACTCTCCATATATACCCGAGAAATTCTCGCGGCCTTGCTGATGTAGCGATTCATCTGGGTCATGGATGGGCACCATATAGCTCAGTTCAGCCCAGAAATCTTCGTTCATTGATTAGGGGAACCTTTTGGCTGCTCGACCTGTTGCTCGGCGGTATAGAATCCGTTTACTAACCATTCCAGTTCGGTCCGTAGTGACAATACAGGACCGTGCCAGATTCAAATAAACAAACGCAGCAGCACTGATGCAGCGGCATACTCAGGTATATATTTCGATCTCACCCTCTTTTATATCGATCTCGTCTTTCCTTCCCAACAAAATCCACCTTGCGGAGCATTAAACTATTTATCAATATTGCACCTGGGTATCGCTAACAGCGGAATTAGAACATTGTCTCAAATACCGACGGCCTAGAGCGCCCCAATATGGCTTTCCATCAAACCATTAGCGGGGAGCTCCTGGCGTCTCCCGACTTCCGCGATGGCGGTAGTCGTACCGTTCGTCGCGCAGTCAGCAACCTCGAGGCCATGTATACTCCCATGGCGCGTACGCTCCGCCAGACTGAGAGCGATCTTGGTCAGTCCACGGCTAGGTCTATGTCCAGCCCAAGCAGCTCCCCAATGTTTGGTCTGAACAATCGTGGCAGCAGCATTCAAGGCGCTAGCTCACTCTTTGATGATTTGAATGGTCTGGAGCGCGCTGCTATTCAAGGTCTAGGGCTGCAGACGGATTTTGAAAATTGTCGTCGCCCGGTCTTTAACAGTCATAGTGCCCCAGGCAATGACCTGCGTGCTTCATTTGTTGCTCAGGATAATAACAACATGCGGAGGATGCCACTTACTCGCAGGGCTACCGATATCGGTCCCAACCATGCAGACATATACGAAGGAGCTGACGTTGACGGTGGCATTTCCCTCCATGAGGAGGAAGAGGATGCTTGTGATGGTTAGTTGGAGCAAGACTCGGTTATGGAACAAACGTATTAACTCCTCGCTAGGAGTTCCTGATGATGACATGAATATTGCTCTGGACTTTAAAAAGCTTTGTTTCGGCAAGGACAAGCACGGCCTAAATACTTTCCAAGAACCCCATCACAATACCATCGAAGGCCCTTTCACCCTTGTGGCTGCCCCTCCACCGTTCATCTGGAATCCCAGTTGTGAAAACCGCCAATTCCATCAGAACTTCAGCAATGTTAATAGTGAGCTTAGCCAGAAAGGACTCAAAGAACTCCCCCAGAACGATTTAAACGTCGCCAAAGTGTTTGCTGGCCATGGACTTGGTGTTAGTCAGCTGAACCCTCTCGGACACTCCACTGGGCACGGTTTTGGTATTTCTTCGCTTTCAAATTCTCTTAACCAAGCTCGCAACTATAGAGGCCACCACAGCGTCGGTAGTGGTTCTGGAAGGTGCCCGTACGCCAATACTCCTGGCGCCTTTGGAAGTCCATCTGCTGAAGTCTATGGCGTCTTCCCTAAGTATCACACTGCATTACCCCGAGAAAATGCTATCAACCGGCCACAACTTCTTTCGACTACCCAGATCCAACCCCCTGAGGAAAAAACTACCAGCGGTGTTAATGACCGCACGAAAAGGGCCCCCGAATGTGGACTTGAGGCTTTTGAGCTTGCGGTGGAAGAGAACTGGCACGTTATGATGCATCCTATCAATCCAATTATCACCAAATTCAACGAGAATGTGTGATAGTCCCAATAATTTTGGTTGCATACATCTGACCACGTCTAGACCCGCTTCTATGTCATCAAATCGACTGGAGAGCTTGATATTTACAGCTCGATGAAATGGGGTATCTGGACCTCAACTGATCTTGGAAACAAACGCCTCGATAAAGGGTTTAGAAGCCATTACGGCTTAGGGCCAGTTCTCCTGTTTTTCTCCGTCAATTCCAGGTATGTACAAATGATTGGTGTGTTTTCGAGAACCAAAAACTGATAATGCCCAGCGGCAAATTCTGTGGTGTTGCCGAGATGACGAGCGCGGTCGACTTTAAGGCAAAAGCTGGGGTATGGAGTGAACGGCGCTGGAGGGGCCACTTCGATGTCAAGTGGTTATACGTCAAGGACATCCCAATGTCTCATCTCCGTCACATCCAGGTCTCGTAAGTCTTCGGGCTATTATCATATAATAATAGATTGCATACTTTTGCATACTAAGTGGCCTAGGAATAATGAAGGAAGGAATATCTCAATCAGCAGAGATACCCAAGAATTGCTTCCCAATGTAAGC
>Ga0307515_10007753_pt1 | contig 21131 bp, 15 predicted proteins | sample 17_EM_MG_FD_194513 | JGI IMG/M metagenome (GOLD analysis project Ga0307515, IMG submission 194513) | Populus trichocarpa ectomycorrhiza microbial communities from riparian zone in the Pacific Northwest, United States - 17_EM | ecosystem: Host-associated > Plants > Roots > Unclassified | place...
GCAAGACGTCGGGATCAGCCCGGCGCGCGCGATCCTGATCACCACGCTGTTCCAGGTCGGCGGCACGCTGGGCGCGGTCGTGCTCGGCCGGCTGATGGATCGCCGGATGTCGTTCCGGCTGCTCGCGGCGATCTACCTGGCGGCCGCGGTCAGCGTGGTGCTGATCGGTGCGTCCGGCACGTCGCAGGGGTGGCTGATCGTCACCGTGTTCGCATCCGGGTTCGCGGTGATCGGCGCCCAGAACGGCGCCAACGCGCTCGCCGCCGATACCTACCCGACCGCGTTTCGCTCGACCGGCGTCGGCTGGGCGTTCGGCATCGGCCGGGTCGGCTCGATCCTCGGCCCGGTCCTGGGCGGCATGCTGGTCGGCCAGACGCCCCAGCTGTTCCTGATGGCGGCGGTGCCGCTGGTGTTCGCTGCGACCGCGGCGCTCGTGGCCTCGGTCCAGGGTAAGGTCAGGGCGTCATGAAGATCGACATCTTCAACCATTTCTATCCCCGGCGGTTCTTCGACCAGTTCATCGCCGACGGCGCCGCCGGCAAGGACATGGGCAAGCGGGTGTCGAACATCCCGACCCTCGTCGATCTCGACCAGCGGTTCCGCGCGATGGACGAGTTCGGCGACTTCCGCCAGGTGCTGACCCTGCCGTCGCCGCCGCTCGAGGTCCTGGCGCCGCCGGATCGCGCCGCGGTGATGGCGCGCGCGGCCAACGATCAGCTGGCCGAGCTGGTCCGCAAGCACCCCGACCGGTTCGTCGCGTTCGCCGCGTCGCTGCCGATGAACAACCCCGACGAGACGATGAAGGAGATGGAGCGCGCGATCACCCAGCTCGGCGCTCGCGGCGTGCAGATCTTCTCCAATGTCGCCGGCCGGCCGCTCGACGACCCTGAGTTCCTGCCGGTGTTTGCCGAGGCCGCGCGCCACGATCTGCCGATCTGGATGCACCCGGCGCGCGGCGCCGACGTCGCCGATTACCAGACCGAGGATCGCTCCAGGTACGAGATCTGGTGGACGTTCGGCTGGCCGTACGAGACCAGCGTCGCGATGTCGCGCCTGGTGTTCTCCGGGCTGTTCGATCGGTTCCCCGAGCTCAAGATCATCACCCACCACATGGGCGGCATGATCCCGTACTTCGAGGGCCGGGTCGGCCACGGCTGGGACCAGCTCGGCACCCGGACCTCCGACGTCGACTACGGCGCGCTGCTGCGCTCGATGAAGCACCGGCCGATCGACTACTTCCGCAAGTTCTACGCCGACACCGCGCTGTTCGGCGCCCGCGCCGGCACGCAGTGCGGCCTCGACTTCTTCGGCGTCGACCACGTGGTGTTCGCCTCGGACATGCCGTTCGAGCCGGCGCCCGGGATGTACGCGCGCGAGACCATCCAGGTGATCGAGAGCCTGGGGCTCACCGCCGCCCAGAAGGATCAGATCTACCGCGGCAACGCGCAGCGCTTGCTCAAGATCGAGCTGTAGCGCGCCGGTCCGGGTTCTCGATCAGAACACCACGGCCTGCGCCGTGCCGTGGAGGTTCGTGACCGAGTAGGTATCGAGCTGCCCGTGCAGGAACTGCGGGGCGATCGACGTGCTGTGCATCGTGGTGACACACTCGGTGCGCACCGTGGCACTTGTGCCTTGCGCGATGCGCATGCGCGGGATGAACAGGCTGAGCGTGGTGGATCCCAGATCAGGAGTCATGCGCAGCGTGACGCTGACCAAGGTCCCGAGATCGCATTCCACGGCGCGGATCTCGTCGCCCCGGAACGACTTCGCGTCGCGGGCGTCCTGGTACGTCATGCTCGGTTTTCCGTCGAGACCAGACGTCGAATACGTCAGGTGAAGGTGGTGTCCAGTGAGATGATAAAGATTCGGCGTAACGGTCTGTTGCATTGTCCCCTCTCCAGTGATTGCACGCCCCTGCTCCGTACGTCGCAAGGCTCGAGCGATACCAAAGCAAGCGCCATGCCCGGTGCCGAGGCGATGGCCGAGGCGATGGCCGAGGCGATGGCCGACGCGATGGCCGACGCGATGCTCCTTGCGTCCGGTCCAGGGTTTGTTACGCTGCGGCGTTTTCTCCGACGACGTTTGCCCGGGAGGTCCCATGCGCCGGCACGCTCTGTCCTGGATATGCGCGGTCACCGCGCTGTTCGCGCTCGATTGTGGCCGCTCGAAGTCGACCACCGGCGGCGGCGAGCCGGAGACGAAGACCGAGACCAAGGCTCCGCCCGCGGCCGGCAGCGCCGGACCGACCAAGCTCTCGGTCGCGGCGATCGCCATCGTCGACGTCGCGCCGCTGTACCTGGCCAAGGCCAAGGGGTTCTTCACCGAGGAGAACCTCGACCTCACGATCCAGAACACGCAGGGCGGCGCCGAGTCGGTGCCCGGCGTGATCAGCGGGCAGTACCAGTTCGCGTTTGCCAACGTGATCTCGCTCCTGCTCGCCCATTCCAAGGGCCTGCCGCTGCAGGTCATCGCCGCCGGTAACTTCTCGACCGGCAAGGCCGAGGACTTCGGCGGCATCCTGGTCCCGGCCGGCTCGCCGATCAAGACGATGAAGGAGCTCGAGGGCAAGAAGCTGGCGGTGAACCAGATCAAGAACATCGGCGGGGTCACGGTGCGTGCCGCGATGCGCAAGGCCGGCGGCGACCCCGACAAGATCGAGTTCCTGGAGGTCCGGTTCCCCGAGATGCCGGCGCGGCTCGGCCAGAAGGACATCGACGCCGCGTGGGTGGTCGAGCCGTTCCTGACCGTGGCCAGGAACCAGGGCGCGACGGTGCTCGACTGGAACTTCGCCGACACCGCGCCGAGCCTGATGATCGCCGCGTACTTCACCACCCGGGACTACGCCAAGGCCAACCCCGACGTGGTCAAGCGGTTCACCGCCGCGATCAACAAGGGCCTGAGCTACGCGCAGGACCACCCCGACGAGGCCCGGGCGATCCTCCTGACCTACACCAAGATCGACAAGCCGATCGCCGACAAGCTCAACCTGCCGGTGTGGACGCCCGAGATCAACCGCGCGTCGATCGACGTGCTCGCCGAGCTGATGGTCCAGGACAAGCTGGTGACCAGCAAGCCGGACGTCGACGCGCTGTTGAAATGAGGCGCCGGTCCGGACCGCCGGGTCCGCCGTCGCGGGCGGCGCGCGCGCTGCTCGGGGCGCTCGGCCTCGCCGGCGTGGCCGCGGTGTTCGAGGCCATCCCGCGCGCCGGCATTGTCTCGCCGGACTACCTGCCGCCGTTCAGCACGATGATCGCCGCGCTCGGTCGCGAGGCCGGGGCGGCCCCGTTCTGGCGCGCGCTGCTCGACACGATCGAGGGCTGGGCGCTGGGCCTGGCGATCGCGGTGGTCCTGGGCAGCGTGCTCGGGGTCGCGATCGGCAGCGTGCGCGGCCTGCGCGCGGCGACCGCGTCGACGATCGAGTTCCTGCGGCCGATCCCGTCGGTGGCGCTGATCCCGGTCGCGGTGCTGCTCTACGGCGCGCAGCTGCGCTCGACCCTGTTGCTGGTGGTGTATGCCGCGTTCTGGCCGATCCTGCTCCAGGTCATCCACGGCGTCGCCGACGTCGATCCGGTGGCCCGCGACACCGCGCTGTCGTACCGCTTCACGCCGTGGGCGAAGATCCGCTACCTGCTCCTGCCCACCGGCCTGCCGTACATCCTGACCGGCTTGCGGCTGTCGGCGGCGGTGGCGCTGATCCTGGCGGTCACCGCCGAGCTGGTGATCGGTACGCCGGGGCTGGGCAAGGAGATCGCCGTGGCGATGGCGTCGAGCGCCGTGCCCGCGATGTACGCGCTGATCCTCGTGGTCGGGCTGTTCGGCGTGGCGGTGAACCTGGGGGTCCGCGCGCTCGAGCGCCGCGTGCTGTCGTGGCACACCTCGGTGCGGCTCGAGGCGGCCCGGTGACCGCCGCGCGCCGGCTGGTCATGTTGCTGGCGCTGCCGGCCGCGCTGTTCGCGCTGTGGTGGATCGCCAGCGCCGGCAGCACGAGCTTCTACTCGCCGCCGCTGCGCACGATCCTCGCCGCGTTCGGCCCGACGTGGTCGTCGCGGCTGACCAGCGACGTCCTGCCCAGCCTCGCCCGGCTCGTGATCGGCTACGCCGGCGCGGTGATCCTGGGCGTCGGGCTCGGCGTGCCGCTCGGCGCGCGGCCGCGGCTACGCGCGGTGGCCGAGCCGTCGCTCGAGCTGTTGCGCGCGATCCCGCCGCCGTTGCTGGTCCCGCCGTTCATGCTGCTGTTCGGGATCGGCACGCCGATGAAGCTGCTCGTCATCATCTCGGGGGCGATCTGGCCGATCCTGCTCAACACCATCGAGGGCGTGCGCGCGGTCGACGAGGTCCTGGCCGACACCTGCCGGTGCTACGGCATCACCGGGGCGAGGCGGCTGCGCGTGCTGGTGCTGCGCGCCGCCAGCCCGCAGATCGTGACCGGGATGCGCCAGGCGCTGTCGATCGCCATCATCCTCATGGTGATCAGCGAGATGTTCGCGAGCTCGAGCGGGCTGGGCTTCGCGATCGTCGACTTCCAGCGCGGGTTCGCCATCCCCGAGATGTGGAGCGGTATCATCGTGCTCGGCTTGCTCGGCTTCGCGCTGTCGCTCGTGTTCCGCGTGTTCGAGGCCCGCGCGCTCGGCTGGTACCACGGGCTGCGCCGGCCCCAGCGAGGCGGCGCGTGAGCCGGCCGCTGCTCGAGGTCCGGGGGCTCCGCAAGGTCTACGACGACCACGGCCGCGTCGTCGAGGCGATCGGCGACGTCAGCTTCGGGTGCGCCGACGGCGAGCTGGTCGCGATCGTCGGTCCGTCGGGCGCGGGCAAGACCACGCTGCTCAAGTGCGTCGCCGGCCTGCTCGAGCCCAGCGCCGGCGAGGTCGTGCTCGGCGGCGTGCGCGTCGCCGGCCCGCCGCCCGACATGGCCGTGGTGTTCCAGGAGTACGGCCGGAGCCTGTTCCCGTGGCTCACCGCGCGCGACAACGTGGCGCTGCCGCTGCGCCAGCGCAAGCTGCCGCGCGACCAGCTCCGCCGCGTCGTCGACGACGCGCTCGGCGAGGTCGGGCTCGCCGACGCCCACGCCGCGTACCCCTGGCAGCTCTCCGGCGGCATGCAGCAGCGCGTCGCGATCGCCCGCGCGATCGCCTACCAGCCCCGGCTGCTGCTCATGGACGAGCCGTTCGCGGCGGTCGACGCCCAGACCCGCGCCGAGCTCGAGGACCTGACCCGCAGCCTGTGGCGCCGCCACGGCGTCACGATCCTGTTCGTCACCCACGACATCGATGAGGCGGTCTACATGGCACAGCGCGTGTTGATCCTGTCGTCGTCACCGACCCAGGTGATCGAGGACGTCGCGATCGATCTGCCCGACGAGCGCGACCAGCTCGCCACCCGGTCGTCGCCGCGGTTCGCCGAGCTCCGCGCCCGGGTCTACGAGCAGATCCAGCGGGCCAAGCGACCGCGGGCGGCCGCGGCGGGGCCATCATGAGCCGCTTGCGCCTGACCCTGGCGTGCGGCGACTACGACCGGACCCGCGCGCTCCACGACGGCTCGATCGCGCCCGAGGGCCTCGACCTGGTCTGCCTCCGCCTGCCGGTCGAGGACATCTTCTTTCGCATGGCCCGGTTCGCCGAGTTCGACGCCGCCGAGCTGTCGCTGTCGAGCTATCTCATCAGCATGACCGAGGCCGGCCCGGGCCGGTTCGTCGCGATCCCCGCGTTCCTGTCGCGCTCGTTCCGCCACGGCGGGATCTACATCAACCAGACCAGCGGCATCACCCGGCCCGAGGACCTCGCCGGCCGCACCGTCGGCGTGGCCGAGTACCAGCTCACCGCCAACGTCTGGATCCGCGGCCTGCTCGCCGAGCACCACGGCGTTCCGGTGGCCTCGGTGCGCTACCGCACCGGCGGCCTGCACAGCCCCGGCCGGGCCGAGAAGATCCGGCTCGAGCTCCCCGCCGACCTCGACATCGCGCCGATCCCGGCGGGCCGCACGCTGTCCGACATGCTCGCCGACGGCGAGCTCGACGCGGTGTACTCGCCGCGCACGCCGCAGTGCTTCCGCGCCGGCCACCCCGCGGTGCGCCGCCTGTTCAGCGACGTCCGCGCCGTCGAGGCCGACTACTATTACAAGACCGGCATCTTCCCGATCATGCACGTCGTGGTGCTGCGGCGCGAGATCTACGAGGCCAACCGCTGGGCTGCCCGCTCGCTGTTCCGCGCGCTCGTCGCCGCGCGCGACGAGGCATGGAACGGCATGGACGAGACCGCGTCGCTCCGCTACATGCTGCCCTGGCTCGCCGCCGAGCTCGAGGCCACCCGCGCGATCCTCGGCAAGGACTACTGGAGCTACGGCCTGCCCGGCAACGAGGCCACGCTCGCCACGCTGATCGGCTACTCGCACGCCCAGGGCCTCATCCGCCGTGCATTCGCCCCGGCGGAGCTGTTCGCGCCCGAGACCCTGGAGGACACCGTCGTCTGAGCCGCGGCCGCCGCGCCGCATCGTGGCGGCCCAGAGGGGCCCGGCATCGAATGCGAAGTCTGCGGCGCAGAAGAAGATGCTGGACGCGATCGCGCGTTTCCGGGAGAACGATCGCCGGTCGCGCGATCGGATGCGCGCGCAACGTGCCCCATCGTAGAAAGGAATCGCCGCCAAGGTCGCACTCACGGCAATCGATGGTCCGCGGAAATACATGATCGTCTCCAACCGGCACCGCTGACGATCGCTAGGTGCGGACGACGACTTCCTTCCCGGTCGGCGCGATGAGGATCGCGCAGCGATCGCTTCGCCGTACCGCGCGCAGTAGTTCGAGCGCGGAGCCGTGCCGCGACACCGTGCCGTCCTCACACGTCGTGAGCATGGAACCTTGTCGATCGCGGCCCCAGCGCCGCGACGGCAAGACGGCCCTCGCTTGGTGTCTGGCTCCGTGTGCACACGGCCGACCGTCACGGCCGGTTTGCCACGTCGCCAGGCATCAGCCAGCCCACCAACTAATGCCGGGCGACCGGGTAGATCTCCCGGTGTGTGGTGCCAGCGCGCGCGGCGGTCTTAGGGACCGCGAATGGTCATCTCGATCGATGTTCGCCGTTCCTCGTCGGACACCGTGCCAGGAATCGACCAACTCGGCCGATCGCGGCCCCTTACCCGGCCGTCGCGGCAATCGCGCCGATCCTCCGAAGGTAGCTCAGCAAGCTTGCTCTGGTTGTCGAGCAGAGCTTCTCGATTGTGATCGCTGTCGCACACGCGGCGTCATGCCGCAGGCCGATTCCGAGGCTCGGATGATCAGCGACGCGGTCATGGACGTCGCCTGCTCAGCGACGGCGCGCTCGAACCAGGGCAGTGCTTGAGCGAACTGGCCGCATGGGCCAGCCGACGCGCTTTATGGGAGATCTGGCTCGACCGATCGCCGACGTTGATCGATCGTGCCATCCATCCGCAGGTGCCTCGGACCCGACGCCACGTTCGAACAGCGGCAAGACGTTGCGATTGCTGCGGTCAGCAACTGAGCCGGAAGCCCGGCTTCGCGCCGGTCGACGCGACCAAGGCGCTGTGTCAGCGGGGCGGCGCAGGTGCTTGCTCCTCGGCGCGCTTGCGCCTCCGGCCGGTCGCCGGGATGGCGCGCGGCGGTGGCGGGTTCTCGACGGGTATATCGCCGGCACCATCGGCAGTCGGATCTGCTGCGACGGCTGGGTTGGAGTCGGCCTGAAGGCGATCCGCGCTGAACATCCTTGCGATCTCCTCCAGGCTGGAGATCGGTCGCTTGCTGCGTTGCCATGCCTGGATGTGCTCGACGGTGAACGCGGGCTTGAATGTTTGGTATGTGATCAGCGCGCGGAGGGCCGCTTTGTCGAGGTAGCCGCACCGTCCTCCTGCAAGCTTGAGCTGCTCGATGGCCTTCTCGGACGCATCGCCGCTTGGAAATTCTTCGGTCCGGACTGCGATCGCGATGGCACCGCGAGCTGCCTGGCGCAGCTTGCGGATTTGCGCTCCGAACGCACCCGCCGCCGGGGCCCGGTTGGTCACACCGAGCATGAAGTCGGCTGTCCCTACGTCGGTCGTCAACTGCAGCCGCAGGGTATTGTCCTTCTGTGCCCCGCTCGTCAACGGGGCACCAGTCTCCGCGGCGTACGCTTGCGCTGCTACCTTCAGTAGCTCGAGCACGTCATCGTCGCTGAACGATCTGGGGACAACCGCAGTCTCGCAAGCCTTGTTCCACGCGGCTGCCACGCGATCGAGCAGCGGTGCAGGGGGTGGTGGCAGTGGTGGCAGTGGTGGCAGTGGCGGCGGTGCGAGTTGCCCGAGTTCGTCGGTGCCCAAGATCTTGCCGCCGGCGACGCAGCGCTCGTGAAACGCCTGACACCAGTCGAGCACAACTCGAGGCCGACGATTGACGAGATTCTTCAGCAACTCTTCCGGGATGGGATACGTCGGTTCGTCGGCTCGGTACACCACGCCCGCCTCTGCAAACAGCCAGGCCAGCCGATGGCTGACGATCGCCTTGATCTCGTCGAATGACAGGTTGCTCGACAGGTGCGCCGGGGGCGGGTCCTTGTCGAGCCGGTCGAGCGTGGATCGCCCAAGTACCTTGAGCGCCTTGTTGTACAGGTTTGCGAGACAGGCGATGACGACGACGACCGAGTGCACCTCGCTGGAAAGGCCCAGCAAGGCGTCGATCGCGCGCTGGAACGTCCCCATCGCTTCGTCTGAATCCCTGCCCGAGAGTTCCATCTGGTCCACCATCAAGACGAATGGCGCACCCCGCGTCACGAATGCGAGCTTTGCGAGCCTGCGGAGCATCTCGCGCGGGGCCTCCTTGGCTGTCCGCGCGATGACGTTGCCAAGCAGGCTCCGATCGTGGTCGTTCATATCCTCGCAGCGCAAGTATTGGTACGCGCGTGATGTAGTCTTGGCGTCGAAGCACAGCGCGTAGAGCAGGACACGCAACAGATCCGGCTCGAAGCCAGCGAGGCCTGGGTGACCGAGCAGTTCATCGACTAGCGCATTGACCTGTTGATCGAGTATGCTCCGCGGACCGCCGCGTAGCTCGACGAGCCGCCCGACCTTCGCAGCGAAATCCCCTCCCTTGAGGTGCACCAAGCCGGTCGCGAGCTCCTCCAGCCCGCTACGTCCGCCATCCACCCCGGAGTAGGGGCATTTCAGTGATTCGACCATGTGTTTGAGGAAGTAGCGCGAGTAGTCGTCGACATGCGGATACATCTGCGCGTACATCGCGAAGCCGCGACCGTATTCCTGCGCGTAGCTCCAGAAGCCGCGCAGCACGTGTGTCTTTCCCGCCCCCGAGTTGCCCACCAGGAGGAGCGTGGGTCCGCCGCTCGTTTGTCGGAACTCGGTCGTCACCTCCTTCATCAACCGTCGGAAGCTCGTCCGCGCCTCGCTGTGCAGCATCTCGACGTCGAACGGATCGGCCTCGCAAACGGAGACCGCGTCCTGGACATGGTAGAAGACTCGTGCGCCGGAGAGGAACGCCTTGACGCGACGGTCGACATCGACTTCCGGAGGAATCCCCGCGCCCACGAGTGCCAGGCGAAGCTCGTCCAGTTCGGCCAGTTGCGCGTGCGAGCGGGGGCTGTCGGGGTCCACGTCGCTGATCTGGCACGCCTCACTGATCAGCCATCGCATCAGACGCGCGTATCGAATCAGGGGTTCACGTTGGCCGGCCGTTTCGGCTCGTCGACACAAGAGGAGCCCCCGCCAGCGGACTTCGGCGCCATATCCGAACGGTCCATCGTCCTGGGCATAGAGGCCCAGAAACGTACGGGTCGAGGACAGGTCGACGGGGGGTCGGTTGCCGAACGGCGAATTCGATGTGCCGGTGTAGTGCCGGGCGACGGTGGCCAAAAAATCTCGCGTTCGCTCGAGCTCGAAATCATAGATCGAACCGTCGGCCATCATCACGCTGTACACGACGCGCAAGCAGTCCGAGAACAGCGAACGCCAGATCAGGACGGAGGGCCCAACGATCTCGCCGGCAAGGTCGTCGAGCAGGTTCTTGCATTGGTTCGCTGCCAGCTGACACAGCGAGCGGTGAACGAGAGAAAGCTCCGCCCGCAGCCGGGTCGTGTCGAGCGGCATGCCGTTACGCATAGTGCATCTGCCTCAGTGCAGAAAGTGACTCCTTGTGATCGACGACGAAGTGGAATGTCTCGCCGAGATCTTCGATCTCGGAGTCTTCCACCAAGCGCGCATCCATGTCATCGACGAGATCGGCGCGTGCCAGAGCGACCAGTTGGTGCCGATTCGCGTCCACAAGCCACTGTTTGAAGTAGTCGAGCGACAACTGCGGCAAGCGACGGCTGTGCACGAGTTGCTGCCACAGTGCGGATACGAACACGTTCTCCTTGCCATACCGGCCATCCGACCCGACCATGGGAATCGCGTGACGCACGGCGGTGAGCAGTGCATCGCCGACGGCAGTGCTTGCGGTGGACGCGGATGTGCTCAACGGCGCGCTGCTGGACGCCTGTCTCGATTGCAGCGGAGTCGACCGCGATGCGGAGAGCCACTGCGCGGCATCTGCCTCGTCCCGCCGGCTCACCCAGTGCCGGACCAGAGCGCTGATCATTGTCGGTTTGCTCTTGAGCCCGATGCCCAGTTGCTTCGCCGCGAAATCGGCGGCGAGCGTCTTCAGCGGACTAGGCTGTTTTGATCTTCTCGATCTGGCGCTCTTGGCCGGCTTGGCCTTCTTGATCGGCTCGAACATCGCTGCGATGCGTTCGAACTCGCCCTTGCTGTCGATCCCGCAGTGCTCGGCGAGAACAAACGCACGAATCCCGTCGGGTGTTGTGACGCCGGATGGCATGCCGAGCCGCCTCGCAATGATCTGATCGCAGAGCTGCGCGACGGTCGTTGCGCCTCCCAGCGTGTAATCGCGTCGCAGCCACGTGGCCACCATCGCATCGATACTACCGAGCGCCGCATCGGCTGCTTCATCGCCGGGCTGTTCGCCGAGCGCGAGCGCTGGCACGACGTGGTCGCACATTTGCTTCCAGCTTGGCGTCGCAGGGAGCCCGAGGGCGTTGCGAAGCACTAGTCGACCGCCATCAGTGAGCGCAAAGCGCGGCACCGTCTTCCGCGTCGATGTGTTACGGGGCTTGCGAGCGTGCACGGCGGGCTGCGGACGGTGCTTGCGGCTTGTCGTGTCCAGAGCCTGCGCTGCCAAGCCGGCATCTTGCAACGCGACAATCGTTGCAGTTGCACACTCATTCAGGGCGGTTCCGTCGAATGGAATACCAATCTTAATCAGAGACTTCGCAATGTCGGTATGTGTCGGCGGTGTGGGAGTCGACAGCCGTGCCAGCACGACTAGCTCGACGCGCGATAGTGGCCGGTGAACATGGATGTCAGTCATCGAGATCCCTCAGGGTACGCGTGCGGCTGCGCAGTGAACAGCGAGATGGCAGTGAGCTCGTGCGGGAGCTGCGGCAATCGTGCAGGATTCCGTACTCAGCAATGTTCCGGCCTCATTGTTGGTGAGGCGACACGGCCCTAGGGTTCACAACAAGCCTGCATGATGTGGACGGTGAGAAGCGCATGACACTCCTAAGTCCAACGCCGAACGCGAGCATGGCCGTTTACGCATGTCACTCCCGGCGCCGCTGTGCACGGAAGCGGCTCGACTGGATTTTTACATACGATGTCATTGGGGTTGCCTCGCAGCGTGTTCGGGCGCAGTGTGATGAGGTGCCGGCAGTGTCGCGGAGGTCTGCCGCAGCAGCGCGGTGCTCGTTTCTACACAACGGCCCATGAAGCACACCATCTTGTTCCTGGCAGCGAATCCTCGCTGTACCAATCAGATCGCTCTCGGAGAGGAGTGCGCCGCCATCCAGCGCGAGCTCCGCATGTCATCGGAACGCGACGACTTCGACTTTCGTTCCGCGTGGGCGGTGAGCGTAGACGAGATGATGCGCCATCTCAACGAGCACTCGCCGACTATCCTGCACTTCAGTGGTCACGGTGCCGGCGCCGCCTCGCGCTCGCACGAGGCGCTGTATCGTGATGTCGAGTCCCCGCAGGAGGCTGGCATTCTTCTCCACAATGGAGACGAGGCGCAGTATGTGAGTGAACGCGCGCTTGCCAGGATGATCAGGAGTGCCTCGTCCTCGACACGATTGGTCGTGCTCAACGCGTGCTACACGGCGGCGTTCGGTGAATCGCTTCGTCACGTGGTGGACTGCGTCATTGGCATCGATGGCGCCATCGAGGATGGTGCCGCGCGGGAGCTTTCGGTAGCGCTCTACCGTGCGCTCGGTCACCGTTGCTCGGTCGGCAATGCTGTGGAGCAAGTAATAGCGACACTCGACGCCAAGCAGCTGACCGACCATCTTCCGGTTTGCCGGACGCGCGATGGCCTCCTCGCGGAGGAGCTGTTTCTCGTCGCCCCTGGGCAGCGATCAAGTCAATCGGCCGAGACAGTGAGCGGACGGGGTCACGATGCGGTGCCGCTGACGCGGCCGGAGGAGACAGCATCGCTACCGCCTGCCACGGTGACTGGGCTCTATGATGCGTGCCTTGTACATCCGTTGGTCAACAAGGCAACGGCTGACGCGCTGTTCGATCTGCTTCATCCGGATCTTCAAGTATTCCTCGCAGCGCGTTCGTTGTCGACGACCGAGCACTGGGACCGAGACGTTCGGGATGCCCAGCGAGCATCGCGGGCGACCGTACTGTTGCTCTCATTGCAGTGCGACGCCGCCTGGTACCTCAGCGACGAGGTGCTCATGGCGGTCGCACGGCATCGAGCTTCGCCGGAAGCACACAGGTTAGTCCTCTTGCTGCTCGAGCCTGGGATCACCAGTCCCCACAGTATCAGGGACGCACCAACGCTCGACGCGATTGCTGTTGGTGGGCTCGATGGCGTCGCCCCCGAGCTTCGCAGACGGCTTGCAGAGCTCCGCAAGTTGGCGGTGGCCCCGGCGAACTCTGTGCGGCCACCAGGGTCAGAGCAAACGAGCGCTGGGCCCAGTGGGCGCGATCATCATGTGCTGTACGATCGACTATCGCGGCTCACGTGTAGCGTCTTTGATCAGATCTTGACGCATGCCCGGATCGATCGTGGGACGCTTGCGCCGCGCACCGCTACGTTGACCGAGCGTGCCCTCGATCTCGCGCAGCTCGCGGCCCTGGATCCGTCACTACGTCGCCGCGTCTCGACGGAGCTCGATCGGCGAGCGCCTTGGACCCGCCGATAGGTCGCCCGCCAGGCGTGCCGGCTACCTGCGCGGGCGCGAACGCAGCGAGAACAGGAGCAGCGTATGCCGGCGCGCCAGTGGCAGATCCGGGCGAGTTCGCTGCGCCGTAGCTCCTCGGTGAGTCCCTAGACGAGCCGCAGGGCGATCGCGGCGACCTGGCCACTGAACGGCGTCAGCACCATCGCGATCGAACTCGCGTCGTTGCTGGTGGTGTCCGGATCGACATCTCGGCGTCGACCGACGCCGTGGTCGCGAGCGAGCCGACCGACGGGGGCGCGACCACGACGAGCAGCGTGGCGCGCGTGCAGGTGACGACCTGGCCCGCGGCGGCGCCGGTCCAGCCGGTGCGGGCCGCGGACTGCAGCGCGACGTTGCCCGAGGGCGGCCGCTGGGTCACCGCGAGGTTGGTGGCGCCGAGGACGCCGTGGTTGGTGGCGTCGACCGTGTAACTCAGGACCTCGCTCGCTGCGTTCGCCCCCGCCGAGCTGTTCGCGCCCGAGACCCTCGAGGACACCGTGGTCTGAGCTGCGGCTCGGCGCTCGTTCTGCGCGGACATGGAGAGACCACTTCCCGTCGCTCACGACGGCGACGTGGTGAGATGTACTCGCACAGAAACCTCGCTCACGCTTGCACTCCGTCGCCCGGTGCGGTCATCTCGCTGCCACGACGCGTCCGCCTCAGGAAGGAACACCCGTGCATCACAAAGCGTACCTGTTCGCAGCGATCTCGGCCTCGGGCTTCGGTGTCGCCGGGTGTGGCGGCGCAACGCCGTCGGGGTTCTCGAAGGGCGACCACTGGACGTTCCCGCTCGTCGGCCCGCTCGAGGGCGGCTTGCTGCTCACGCCGGTGACCGTCCGCGGCCACGGGCCGTACCTGTTCTCGATCGATCCCGACGCCAACATCACGGTGATCGACAAGCAGGTGGCTGACGAGGCCGCCCTGGTCACCGGCACCGGACCGACCCGGTTCGACGAGACCGGCACCGAGCAGATGCGCGGTTATGCCGAGGTGGTCGATCTCAAGGTCGGCAACCTGTCCGTCGAGCGCCGCCAGGTCATGCTGGTCCCGTCCGACTTCTACAACACCGGCGGCCGGCGGGTGAACGGCGTGCTCGGCCGCGACGTGCTCGCCAGCTCGCTGGTGTTCGGCTTCGACCGCGATCAGGGCATCGCGAGCCTGTCGACGACCAAGACGTTCGCGCCGCCGCCCGACGCGATCGCGATCAAGTACCAGGGGGTCACGGTCGATCCGCAGCTGGCGATGACCGCGAACGGCGCGGGCGGCATGCAGACGGCGTCGAACACCGACGATGCCTCGCGCGTCGGCGTGATCACGCGGGGCGGCGGCCCGGGTCTGGACGTGGTGCCGCTGCCGCGCCGGGTCGCGCCGGCGCAGATCGGCGACGTCACGGTCGCGATGCACCTCGATCTGGGCGCCCCGGTCAGCCAGCTGCGCGAGACCCTGTCGGGCAAGGTCAAGTTGTCGCCGGCCGACGTCAAGGTCCGCATGGTCGACGAGGTCGCGACGGTGCGCGAGATCGCGCACGCGGCGGTCGCCGACACGGTGACGCTCGGCGGCGCGCGGGCTTCGCACGTCACGCTGGTGCCGTACGTCGACAAGCGGTTCGCGGTCGGCAAGCTCGACGGCTCGCTCGGCCTCGACTTCTTCGAGCCCTACGCGGTGTACGCGAACTGGGACGACAGCACGTTCTATCTCAAGCCGCGTGGCGACACGGCCGCCACCGTGGTGGCGCGGCTGGGTCGCTGGGCTGGCATGCTGCCGGCCTGCCCGCACCCCGGCTGCGTCACGGCGACCGTCACGACGACCCCCGGCGGGCCGCGGCTCGACGTCGTGCGTGACGCCGAGGCCGCGAACCGTGCCCTCGAGGTCCGCCTCGGCGTCAAGGCCGCCCCGGGCAAGTCGATCGTGCCGCTGGTCATCGAGCTGCCGGCCAAGGTCGACAACATCTCCGGCGGCGTCCCGGCGGACTACGACGGCGCCACGCTCGTCGTGCTCGATGCCTCGCCGTTCACCCGGCCGTGCGTCGGCGACACCGGCTGCGTGTTCCAGCTCGGCGCGGCCGCGGCGCCCTGAACGACATGTAGGCGGCGCCGGACCGCGATCACGTAGCTGGCGCACACCGTCGCCCGGCGGAGCGTGCGGTGTAGGATGCCGCCGTGCCGCGTGTACTCCTGTTGATCACGCTCGGGCTTCTGGCCGTACTGCCCCGCACCGCCGGCGCCGAGATCTGCGCCGACGCCAGCGCCTGGCGCGCCGATCTCGAGGGCGAGGCGAGGCGCGCGGACCACTGGAACCTGGCGTGGCGGATCACGCACACCACCCTCGCCGTCGGTCAGCTCGTCGGCGCCGCCTCGGGCGTGGCCGACCGCGACACCACGCAGGGGCTGTGGGTCGGCGGCGTGGAGTCCGCGCTCGGCGCGCTCGGCGCGTGGCTGATGCCGCTGCGGATCCGCGTGCCGGCGCGGATCCCCGACGCGTGCGCCGATCTCAACGCCGTGCACGAGGCCGCGCGGCGCGCCGCGATCGACGAGCACGAAGCGTTCGTGGCGGGGCACATCGGTGGGCTGATCGTCAACGCCGCCGGCGGGCTGGTCGTCGCCGAGCGGGTGTCGTGGCAGTCCGGCCTCGTGTCATTCGCCACCGGCTACGCCGTGGGGCTGCTCAACATCTACACGATGCCGCGCGCGAGCTGGGGCCACTTCCGCGAGCGCGGCTGGACCGCCGGCGTCACGACCGACCGTGGCCGCTACACGCTCGTCGTCGCCGGCAGCTTCTAGCCGCGGTGGCGGCCTCGCAGTGCAAAATTCCAGGAATCACGCCGCGAATCTGTGATGTGGATCGAGCGATGTAGTGATCGCGCATGTCCCGTCGCCTTGGAAGCCGAGGTCCATGAGCCAGCGCGGAGCCCAGCGTGGGGAACCACACGGTTCCTCGAACAACGAGTCGGCTCCGGCCCTGGCCCACGAGCGTGGCACTCGACGTGCGGTATCATCAAGTCAGGCTACGAGCTCAGCGGCCGAGGCCGTTCCGATGAAGAAGCACACGATCCTGTTCCTGGCCGCGAACCCGAGCGAGACCGACCGGCTCGCGCTCGGCGAGGAGGCGCGCTCGATCCAGGCCGAGCTGGAGCGCAGTGGTGACCGGGACTGCTTCGAATTCGAGACCCGGTGGGCGGCCGAGCCGCTCGATCTGCTCCGCGAGCTGCGCAAGCTCAAGCCGACGGTGGTCCACTACAGCGGCCACGGCGGCGAGGACGGCCTGTTCTTTCAGGGTGGCGATGGCCGCGTCCGGGTGGTCTCGACCGAGGCGCTCCAGGAGACGTTCGGGGCCGCGGGGGCGTCGGTCAAGCTGGTCGTGCTCAGCGCGTGTTACAGCGACGCGCACGCCGAGGCGCTGCTTGCGCACGTCGACTGCGTCGTCGGCGTCGGCGGCTCGTTCCCCGACGACGCGGCGAGGAGCTTCGCGATCGGCTTCTATGGTGGGCTGGGAGAGCGCGAATCGGTCGCCGCGGCCTACAAGCAGGGCTGCGCCGCGATCAGCCTGGAGGCGACCGGCGGCGCTCGCCCGCAGCTCGAGCTCCGCGAGATCAACCCGCTGCCTCCGGATCCGGCCACGAAGCGGCTCGACGAGCATCGGCCCCGGATCAGGGTCCGCGACCGGGTCGACGCCGAACGCTTGGTCCTGGCTGCGGACCCCCGGTAGCCCCACCTGCATCGCCGACGCGGCTGGGGCTGATCGACTTCACGGCAGAGCGACAGCGACACGCACGGTTCGTCGGACGGGATGACGTCCTGACCCGGCTCGACAGCTGGCTCGACGCGCCGGGCGAGGCCGGGTGGGTCGTGGTCACCGGCGGCCCGGGGATGGGCAAGAGCGCGATCCTCTCGGCGTGGTTGGCGCGGCGCCAGGCCGGCGGCGCCGTGGTGCCGCATCACTTCATCCGCCGCCAGGTCGCCGACTGGGACCAGCCCGAGGTGATCGCGGTGTCGCTCGCGGCGCAGATCGAGGCCGCGTTCCCCGAGCAGCGCGACCCCGACGCCGTGCCGGAGCGCCGCCTGCTCGAGCTGCTCGGCCGCGTGTCGAGGCAGATCGGCTCGTCGCGCAACCTCGTGGTCCTGGTCGATGGCCTGGACGAGACCCGGGCGGACGCGGGCGATAACCCGCTGCCGCGATTCCTGCCGCACGTGGTGCCGGACGGCATCCGGTTTCTGTGTGCGACGCGACCGACCTATCCCCACCTGAGCTGGATCGAGGCGCGGAGCCCGATCCGCCGCCTCGATCTCGACGACGCCGGCTGGGTGGCGTCCAACGAGGCGGTGATTCGAGGCTTCTGGGAATCCGTTGCGCCCGGCTATCAGCCGCCGCTGTCCGCCGAGACCATGGCCATCGCCCGCGCCCGCGCGGATGGCAACGTGCTGCACGCGGTGATGCTCCACGATGCGCTGCGCGATCTGCCTGCGTCCGAGCGCCGCGCCGATCGGATCCCGCGCCAGCTCAAGGGGCTGATCGCCGAGATCCTGCGCCGCGCGATCGCGCACGACGGCGTGCGCGATGGACTGGGCCTGTTGTGCGCGGCGCAGCAGGCGCTGTCGCCCGACGTGCTCGCCCAGCTCGCCGGCTGGAGCTTCGAGGACAAGGAGCGATTCCTGAGCGAGACCCGGCAGCTGCTCCTCGAGAAGTCGGCGTCGTGGGCGGGCGACGATGCCTATCGTCCGCGCCACGACTGGGTCCGTGAGCTGATCACCGAGTTGCTCGGCGCCGAGGCGATCCGCGGCCATCACCGGACGCTGTCGCGCCGGCTCGCGACCTGGCCGCCGCCCGGCGATGCGGCGGGCCGATCGTACGCCGTCCACCATGCCCTCGCCCACCGGATCGCGATCGGCGACTGGGCCGGCGTCCGAGAGCTCGCGCTGGACCTCGGCCATCTCGAGGCCCGCGTGCGCGAGGCCGACGTGGCCACGGTGGAGCAGGAGCTGCGGGACGCCGGAATGACGTGCCCCGAGCCGGCGGTGGCGCGCGACCTCGCCGAGCTCGCCCGGGCGCTGGCGCGCGAATCGCACTGGGTGCGCGACGATCCGACCGGGACGGCGGGGCTGATCTGGAACCGGCTCCGGCGAACCGGTTGGACCGTGGCCGATCTCGATGCCCGGGTCGCGCTGCCCAAGGACGCGGGCTTCCTGCGCGCACGCCATGCGGCGTCGCGAGAGAGCCACGCGCTCGCGCGCACGCTCGACGACCACACCTCGGAGGTCAACGCGTGCGCGGTGACGCCCGATGGCCGCTGCCTGGTCTCGGCGTCGTCCGATCGCACGCTCAAGATCTGGGACCTCGAGGCCGGCCGGGTGCTCGGAGTGCTCCACGGCCACGCCGCCCGGGTCGCGGCGTGCGCGGTGACGCCGGACGGCCGGCGCGTGGTCTCGGCCTCGCACGATGGCACGCTCCGGGTCTGGGACTTCGCGACCGGCCGCGTGCTCGCCACGCTCGATGGCCACGTCGACCGGGTGAGCGCGTGCGCGGTGACGCCGGACGGTCGGCGAGTGGTGTCGGCCTCGCACGATGGAGAGCTCAAGGTCTGGGATCTCGACGCCGGTCGCGTCCTGGTCGCGCTCGACGGTCACGCCGACAAGGTGAACGCCTGCGCGGTGATGCCCGACGGGCGGCGCGTGATCTCGGCGTCGTCCGACCGCGCGCTCAAGGTCTGGGACCTCGACACCGGCGGCTGCCTCGCCACGCTCACCGGCCACGCCGGTGCGGTCACCGCGTGCGCCGCGACCCCGGACGGCCGATCGCTGGTCTCGGCGTCGCACGACGGCACCATCAAGGTCTGGGACCTCGATCTGGGTCGCGCCGTCGCGACGTCCGAGAGCCACGCCGATCGCGTGACCGCGTGCGTGGTCACACCCGATGGCCGGCGCGTGATCTCGACCGCGACGGACGGCGCGCTCCGGATCTGGGACCTCGACGGCAACATGCTCGCCACGCTGGAGGGCCACGTCGCCGGGGTGAACGCCTGCGCGGTGACGCCCGACGGCCGCCGCGTGGTCTCTGCCTCCTCGGACCACACCCTCAAGGTCTGGGACCTCGACGCCGGCGCGCGGAGCGCTCCACTCGACGGCCATCGCGTGGGCGCTGCACCTCCGGATCACGCGCCGAACGGCCGGGGCCTCGACGCCGGCGCGCGGAGCGCCGCGCTCGACGGCCACGTCGCCGGGGTCAAGGCCTGCGCGGTGACGCCCGACGGCCGGTTCGCGGTCTCGGGGTCGCGGGACGGTACGCTCAAGGTCTGGGACGTCGAACACGGCGCCGTCGTGCGGACGCTGAGCGGTGGCGCCGGTGTGCGCGCGTGCGCCGTGACCCCCGACGGCCGGCGCCTGGTCTCCGGTGCTCGCGACGGCACTCTGCAGGTGTGGGATCTCAAGGTCGGCCTGCGGCTCGCCAGGCTGCAAGCTCACTCCTCCGCGGTCAACGCGTGCGTGGTGTCTCCCGACGGCAGCTGGGTCGCCTCGGGCTCCGGCGACGGCATGGTCAAGATCTGGAACCTCGACACCCGCAAGAAGCTCCACGCGTTCGACACCTACACGCGCGGCGTCAATGCCTGCGCCGTCACCCCCGACGGCCAGCGCCTGATCCTGGCGTCGCGCGACGGCATGCTCGAGATCTGGAAGTGGACCAAGGACGGGCGCGACGTCGCGACGCTCACCGGCCACGCCCAGTGGGTCAGCGCATATGCGGTGACCCCCGACGGCCGGCGCGTGGTCTCGGCCTCCGGCGACTGCACGCTCAAGATCTGGGACCTCGACACCGGGCGCATGCTCGCCACGCTCGACAGTCATGCCGGCGGTGTGAACGGCTGCGCGGTGACCCGGGACGGGCGGCATGCGGTCTCGGCGTCCAGCGACCGCACGATCAAGGTCTGGGACCTCGAGACCACGGCCTGCTTGGTCACGCATCGCGGAGATGCCGCGTTTCACTGCGTGACCGCGGTCGACGGCGGCGTCATCGCCGGCGATGCGGTCGGGACGCTGTGGTTCCTCGACGGTCCGCTGACGTATCCACCGAGCCAGATCCGATCGCGCGGGCCGAGGACACCGTCCAAGCAGCCGACGACGTACCCCAACGAGGCCGCCGCGAATCAATCGGACAGTCATATCGAGTTGATGGTCGGACCAATTGCTTCTACATGACGTTTGGAACCGCGGATCTTCGTAACCTATTGTAGGAACAATGCCCGGCGGACTCGTACTGGCCAATCGCTTCGAGCTTCATCGCAAGCTGGGCAGTGGCGGCATGGGCGAGGTCTACGAGGCGTACGACCGTTACCTGAGCGACCGGGTGGCGATCAAGAAGCTGCCGTTGCTGTCTCCCCACGCCCTGTTGCTGTTCAAGACCGAATTTCGCAGCCTCCAGGGGTTTGCCCACGCCAACGTCGTCAAGCTCGGCGAGCTGTTCGAGGTCGGCGGCGAGTGGTTCTTCTCCATGGAGCTGATCGATGGCTGCGATCTCATCACCTATATTCGCGGCGATACTGGCGTCGGCAGCGGCGACGGCGGCGCCGCGGACGCGAACGGCGAGTCCGGCGCCGCTGCCGATGCCAACGGCCATGGAAACGGCGGCGGGGTTTGCGACGTCCAGCGGCTGCGCAGCTCGATCGCGCAGCTCGGTGGCGCGCTGGCCGCGCTGCACGACGCCCGGAAGATCCACCGCGATATCAAGCCGACCAACGTGCTGGTGCGTCCGGACGGGCGGCTCGTCGTGCTCGATTTCGGCCTGATCGTCGATCACGCGAGGAAATCTCGCGCGACCACCCAGAACCTCGTGGGGACCGCAGAGTACATGGCGCCGGAACAGGCCACCGAGTCGGCTCCGATCACGCCGGCCGCGGACTGCTACTGTCTGGGCGTCGTCCTGTTTCAGGCG
>Ga0307515_10007754_pt1 | contig 21130 bp, 20 predicted proteins | sample 17_EM_MG_FD_194513 | JGI IMG/M metagenome (GOLD analysis project Ga0307515, IMG submission 194513) | Populus trichocarpa ectomycorrhiza microbial communities from riparian zone in the Pacific Northwest, United States - 17_EM | ecosystem: Host-associated > Plants > Roots > Unclassified | place...
GACGTGGAAACTCCTGTCTAACTCCTCCGGGTGGTATAACCGGTGCGTGCTTGGATTGCTCCAACCGCTGCTCATCCACCTCCATCTCAGCCCTGATTGCTTTTTCCACCTTCTCACTCTCCTCCCTAGAAAAAGTCGCTCCTGGCTCAAACTCAATATCGCTCATCTCTTCGTCCTCCGGGGTGGCTTCTACCTGTTTCCCCCTTCGGATTTCATCCTTCTTCCGGCTTTCTTCCGCCGCATCCTCAAACCTCTTGACCACCCTATCGGTCAATTGGTCCACCAACTTATCCATGCAAGCGCTCATTGCATTTTCGATTGTTTTAGCCATGTTAACCGGAGCTAACTTGGCCACCTTTCTTTCAATCTTCTCCAACCTCTGATCAAGTATTTCCGCCGTCTTTTCCTCATACTCCCTGCTCAACTCAACCTCGGTCAAAATCTTTTCCGACATCTTACGATTGGAGGTAACCCCCGCATCCGTACGATTCTGTCGCGCCGCCATAAACTCTGCCTGCTTTAGGCACCACTCATCGTATCGCTCATCATGCAACTGAGTTGTGGCCATAAAATCCCTCAGCCCATTAGTGTTCCGAAGATACTCACCAATAAAGGCTTCCAGATTAACTGGCCCATTCTCATTCGTCAACAACTCTGCAGGCTTGGCCCAATCAGCCTCCAACTTTCTCCTGCTTGGCGTCTGCGGCACATTGGGGATTGGTCGATCAGGCGTTGCCGGCCTCCTTTCTCCCTTCCCCTTATTGCGCTTTTTTCCTTTCTTCGTTGGCGTCATGTAGGGCGACTCGTCCCTCCACTCCACCTCCGTCATCGTATCATCTTCGTTGTCGCTGCTATCGCTAGCTTCAAATTTTCTCGGAATGGGTGTGTAGACTTTCCGGGTCTCTTCCATTCCCCCCTCTTTTTCGGCGTTTTGACTGGCATTTTCCTCCGACTGAATATACCTACGGGCGATCATTCCAGCACTCGCCCTAGGAGTCGTAAAAGGATCCTCCGTAAGAGAGTTCAAAGCACTGAGAGGTAGCCCCATAAGGCTTCCCTCGTAATTCGTAGATGGTAGGGGGGACTGAACCCTCTCCCTTGGTGTTTGCGACGGGAAGGAAATTTCACTTCCCCCGTGATTCGTAGTCGGTGGCGGTGACGACAATTCAGATGAATCGTCGCTTCCGTATCGTGAGATTCCAGTAACTCCAGTTTTTCCCGTCAGGTCGCAGTACGCTCTCATATCACTTAGATCACTGGGAAGTTGTCCCGTATCCACCCTGGTGGTTGCCTGGCTACCCTCGGCTCTCCTCAACTCATCTTCGATCCGAGCTTTATGAACTCCGTATTCGAACTCATCATTTTTCTCTTCGGCCCTGAGTCTCTCGTACTCCGCCGTTCCAAAAAACTCTCGTTCCTCCCGAGCGACCTCGGAATTCGTAACCGTGCCTTCCTCATCGAGTGGTCCGGTAATCTTATCAAGTTGTTGCTTGAGGATGGCCCCGATGCCGCTGCTGGTGGTGGTAGTCGACTGCGCGCTCGACTCCTTTTTCGCCATTTTTTCTTCTTCCGCTCTCGCTCTTGCCACGGCTCGTTTGAAAGTTGTCGTTGCTCCGAAGAGGCTCATCGTTGCTAGCTTCTGGGCGGCTGAGGGTAACTCAGTTGAAAACCGAAGCAAAAATTTTCTCGCGATGTCAAAATTGATTGGATAAAATCGGTCTTGGCAAAACTAAAAGGTGGTGTGGTGTGTTGTCGGAGGTGTCGCAGGCAGTGCCGTCCGTCCCCGTCCTGTCTCAAAATACGGCAACGTCTCCGTCATGCCCTGGGACGGACGCCGACTTTGCTGTGCGTTCCTGTCCGCAGTGATCCCGGACAGACGGAACGGTTAACATCACTGCTGCCTCTCTCCTAGCTGCGGTGTCATCGCTCAGTATGACTGTCCTGACAGCCAGTTCTTCGTCAGGATTGGGCCAGCTCATGGTCTTGGCCTCCTGGCCTCGCTAGTGCTCTGTTTCATAAGTCTGCATATTGGTGCGCTAGATAAGAGGTAGCCGCGCACCTCCTTCAGCTTGGATCCGTCTTACACATTTGGCAGCCTCATGTTGAAAGCAAAAGAGAAAGGATGAAGAAGCTCAATTGTCTATCGATGCAAGAGAAGGAAAACACTAGCAGTGTTCTCAACCGTCCCGTCCGGCCGGGATCACCCAGGACGGGGACGGGACGGCAATGCGCCGTCCGTCCAAGGGCAAGACGGAGACAGTGCCGTCCGTCCGAGTTAGAACAGGGACGGACGGAAAGGACGGCTGTCAACTGGGTTTTCACCGTCCCCGGTCGTTAACCGTCGACATCCATGGATCTTGCATAAAGTACAGAATAATATTCATATAAAACTCATTACAATTACCCTAACTGTGAAGCAAGATCCTTCAGCATCTGCTCCATCCGCACAATGTCTGACCCCATTGCTCCAAAGATCGATTTATTGATTTATAACACTTACCGCGCGCACTCAAGCCTCAATTGCTAATCGTCTAAATATATCCTCTAACCGCCCGATAACGGCCGGGGACGGTGGATGACCGCCGATGACAGTGTTTTCACCGTCCCCGGCAGACAACGGTGTTGACTAGGGATTTGGCCCGGTGGCTTCTCTAGTGTTTGGTGCTGGCGGGCTCGGGCATGAGGCCGGTGGCTTACGGCCCCCATTGGCCTCGCCTGCCCCCACCAGCCTCGCTTGCCCCCACCAGCCTCGCCTGCCCCCATCGGCCTCGCCTGCCCCCATGGCGAGGAGGAGGGCCCGGCACTGGTACTCGGCATTGGGCTCCGGCTTTGGCAGTCGGCATTGGGTTTTCCGTCTCTCTCTTTCATATATAAGTCCATAGTTTTTCTTCTCTTTGGATCGACAGACAATTGAGCTTCTTCATCCTTTCTCTTTTGCTTTCAGCAAACGGGCGTCCTGTCGTCATGTATCTGCTAGGACGGGACGGACGGATTTAGTGCCGTCCCGTCCGTCCTGGTGCGATCTCAGACGGCACTACACTCATCGGCCGTCAGACACGACGGTTGAGAACACTGAACACTAGACGTATATACAGAGAATAGACCATACTCGGCAAAGCCGAGTATCACAACCGGGTCCGAAGCCGACTACCAGTGCCGAAGCTAGGCCTCCTCTTCAGCATGCGTGCAGGCGAGGCCCGTGGGGGCTCCAAGCCACCGGCCTGATGCGCACAGCCTTAGGCCGATGGGGGTTGTATGCCCCAGAATGCCACCGAAGCCGCCACGCCAAATCGCATGCCAACACCTCAATGTAAATTATCGCAGCCAGGAGTCCTGGACTATTGGCGCAGGTCTGAGCCCGGAATCTCTCATTACTAGTGCACTGAGTGGCATAATGGGCAGGACGCCCAGCACCGGGAAAAATGACCATACACGACGTGTAACTCATGGAGAAGCTGTTTGTGGGCCGGGCTGACCTACAGTCACCTGCAGGTTTACCTACAGTCCTGGCCGGGCATCGGTTGACAGCAAGCCGGCCGGCCAGGCATGGAATACGAAATGACTGCACGCATGCACTCACCTATGGGCACCGGCAGGTAACCTGTCAGGGCTTCATAAGTATCCAGGTTACCTGCGAAGTCTGCATACTAATCCAGGGACCTGTAGGGAACGGTAGGTTACCTATCTGGCCTGCATACGGATTCAGATACCTGTAGGCACCGGCAGGTTACCAGTCAGGCCTGCATACAAATTCAGATACCTGTAGGCACCGGCAGGCTACCTGTCAGACCTGCATACAAATTCAGGTTACCTACCAGAAGAAGACATCTCGGACCTGATGGAGTTTTGGCAGATGAAGTTGCACACCTCTCACTGTTCCCAGCTCTCCCGCATGGCCCTTTCCATCCATTCTATCCCAGGTATGTCTGCAGCGGTTGAGTGAGTATTCAGCTCCCCCAAAATGTTGCTCTCTGAACGAAGGAACCGCCTAGGTGATGATGTGATAGCAGCCGTGGAGTGTCAGAAGTCCTGGAGCAAGGAGGGCCTTGTTGAAAAAAAGTTTTGGCAACGCAGAAACAGCGCGTTAAGTCAACAACAACGATAGCAATTTGAAAACGGACTGCGGCAATCGATTTCCAACGTCGAATTGGCCCCGGAACGAGCTTTCCAACACCTTCTGGACCGCCGGTGGAGGAATCCACCCAACGGAGTGGATTCGCGTGAGGTCTTGGCAGAAAACGCGATTGACGCGACGCGTCGGCCAGTGAGCAAGCGACAACAGGACTACCCTAGAAGAGAGGATCGCCTCACTGGAGTGATGACCGAGGTCAAAGGGAGCGATACGAGCGACCTGGACACAGCAGAAGCAGGAGACCGGAGGAGTGATTTGGCTATGGATGTGGCGATGGAGATAGCGATGATGGGGACACCCATCACTGCAGAGACAGCAGGCGCAACCACATTTGAACCGATGGAGAGAAACGAGAACGGAAAGTGGAGACGGAGCAGCGAGGCCCAGGCGACCGCCGGGGACTGGAGGAGCCGAATGGAGCGAGAGGCTCAGCAGCAAGCCCGCAAAATAGCGCAGCTACACCGAACTATCGCGAAGATGGCAAACATGCTGGCAGCGCAAACAGCACTTCAGGAAGCGCAGTGGCAAGGGATGAAAACGTGGCTGGCGAAAAGGGAGGAGAAGTGGGACTCGTACCACCAGGATGACGTCCTGTGGGGCAAGGGCATCACAGACATGGTCACAAGGGTGGTGGCTGCAACAGAGGGGGGCCAGAGAGAGGAAAAGAAAGCAGACACCAATGGCGTCGGTCTGGAGGCCTCAATGCACACAGAGACATCGCAGACAGGACGACCGGAGAAGCCAGAGCAGAGCCAGCAATCGCAGCATCGAAGGCAGCCCAAGCCAAAGCCAAAGCCAAAACCAAACCCAGCACCAACACCGATGCAGAGAACCACATCGACTACGATCGCGGTGACGACATCAGTACCGACACCGGCCAGACGGTGGGAGACAGTCCCACCACCAAACAAAAAGATATTGGCCAGCCCAGCCCAAGCCCCGATGACAGGCTCGAGCTTAGCAGACGGACATATAATGCTAAGGAGAGATGAGAATCTACCACTCTGCAATCAGATGGACCAAGACATCTCGTCAGCTATCAACAGAGCGTTTTTCCATCAGCAGGCTCCGGCCCACAATGGAGTTTTGAACGCAAGAATGAATCCTAGGGGCGCGATCACGGCAATCACGCACCAGAACGCGACAGCAGAGATGGCCCTGCAGTAACTCACTATCATCATCAGGGTAGCGAGGACTGTCGACAAAGCAGTCGTTGATGTCGAAGAAAATGATTCCTGGGAAAGACTGAAGATCCATGCAGTGCCTCTGGTATGATACATGGGAAAAGGCACTGAAGGCCTGCAGAAAATGCGAGAGGAGTTCGAAGCGGAGAACGAAGGCGTAGCAATCCTCACCCAAGTACTGTGGCTGGCGAACCCCTGCACCTCCAGGGAGTGGAGGCAGAATGGAGAAATTGACGCATCATTGGTAGTCTTTGTCATAAAGGGGAATAAGATAGCACAGCGCTTTGTCAAGAAAGGTATCAAGGCAGCCGGATTATGGTACCGAGTTGAAATGTACACAGATGCGGGCCCTGACAGCTGATGCGAACTCTGCTGTGGATGGGGTCACATCAAGAACAAATGCAGCAGTAAGCCCAAGTGTGGCAACTGCTCAGGTCATCATCGGACAAGTGACCATAGCTGCAACGAGGTGGGGTGCACGGAGAAGCAGCGATCACTCGGCGGTCACACGCTGGAGGAGTGCGCCACCTGCAAAGGAAATCATATTGCATTCAGTAACAGATGCGCGAAGAAGACTCAAGCTGCCAGGGCAGTGCAGCGGAGCAGGAATCCAGGACTAGCAGGACAAGAATCCACGAGGGGAGTGACTGGGGCCAACAGAGTAGCACTGGGCACCAGACAAGCGAGGGGTATAAGATACGATGAAGGAGAGCCAATGGCTGACGAAGAGGCAGATGATACAAGGCAGCAGGAGGGGGGGAAGGGAGAGAGAGACGGAATAATGGCCGAGACCGCAGGGGAGATCGAGATCGAAATGGGAGCCGCCGCCTCCAATGATTAATGCAGTCCAGCATAATTGTGCCAGGTTATATGCTTGGACCATGGCGGCGCTGGAGACGGGAGTGGAACGAAAAGCAGATTTGGTAATATTGCAGGAGCTGCCGGAGGAAAGAGGAGGAATTGGAATCAGCCATTCAGCATACAAGATTAGGAAACGAAAGAGAGTGTGGACAGCAGTGCCCAAGGGGAGCGGCCTGGCAACTGACGAACGAACTGACCTGAGCAGGGCCACGAACAATGATGTCATTGTGACTGATGTCAAAAGAGGAGCGGAGAAGACGACGAGGATTATCAATCTTCCTGATCAAAGAGATCTGCGGACCGGGGAGGGACATGGGAGGAAGATGAACTGGGGTAGAATTATCCGACAGAGATGCGGAACAATACTTGCAGGCAACTTCAATGCACACATCCGCAGGTGGGATCTAAGATGCAAGGAGTAACGCGACGCGACTTTCTGAGAGGAGGAAATTGACGCGCACGGACTGGAGATTGGGAATGATGACCAGCCCACTCATCATTGGCCGAGGAACGGTGAGGGAGGTGAGTCGACAATAGACCTGACCTTGGCCAGATGACCGATCACGCGATGGACCATACTGGACAGGAGGCACGCCACAGTCTGAGACCACAAGCTGATCGCGTGGCAGGTCAGCGTCGATAAGCAAGAAGAGGCGGACCACGTCCAGCTCATAGGATGGAACTTGGCTGCCATGTCAAAAGAGGACGAGAAAACAGCAGAAAAGTTGTGGAAGGAGCTGGAGGGACAGAGAGCTCGCTTAGACGAGGAGTGCACAGGGGACGAGGTAGAGCGGGAGGCACAGTGGTGTCAGGAAATGCTGAGCGAGGTCCTGGATCCCAAGGCGAAGAAAATATGAATCTGCGCCCGGTCGAAGAGGTGGTGGAATGGTGAGATACAGGATAAGAGAAGCGCAATAGGCAAAGAGAAATGGAGGGGAAGGAGGTCAGAAGCGGCAGCCCACACAAAAGCGGAACTGCAGAGGTCTATTCGCCAGTCCATGCGCCGCATGTGCAACGACCACTTGCTCAACCTCAGAGAGGGCGAGGACTGACAGGCAGCAAAGTTCGCCAACCCTTGAGCGGGAGCCAATGTGGAAGCGTTGACCGATAGAGGCGGAAAGCAAGCCAACACCATAGCCGAAAAGAAGAAAATGCTCAGAGGAGAGTTCTTCCCAGTGAAGATGGCGACCAGTACTATGAACTACCCTCAGCCGGCCAAGCCCACAAGCTCATAACCGAGCAATTAGTCCAACAGGCCCTATTCTCGCAATCGGTCAAGAAAGCCGCAGGCCCAGACAAGCTGCCCCTCGAAGCCATACGCCTGCTCTGGAGGTGGAGTAGAATGAGAATTGTAGAATTAACAAAAGCGGCGGTCCGAACGGAACGTCATCAAACTGTTTGGAAGTGCGTGAGCGGTGTGGTGATTCGAAAATCAGGAACAGAGGACTAAACGAAGCTAAAATCATACTGAACGATTTCATTGCTCAGCTGCATGGGAAAAGTCGTTGAGAAAGTAGTCGCCGAGCTGCTGTCCGACGAGGCTGAGAGAAGAGCACTATTAAGCAACAGCCAGTTTGGCATCACAGAGAAAAGATCGGCCATCAACGCAGCAGCCATCATGGTCGACAGAGCGCACTCGGCATAGAGAGAAGATAACATCGCGGGTGTCCTCCTGATGGATATCAAGCCAGTGTTTCCAAGCGTAATGAGAGGGAGGCTGATCCATGCAATGAAGGCCAAGCAGATAGATGGAGACCTTATACGATGGACCGGGAGCTTCATCTCAGACAGGTCAGTGGAGATGGTAATCGAGGGCAATGTCCTGCAGAGCCACCCCGTGGAAGCAGGAGTCCCACAGGGCTGTCCAGTGTCGCCGATGCTCCTTGCAAGACACACTGCTGGGCTAATGCAGTGGGGGAAAGAGAGAGTCCAGGGCGTCGAAGGCCTCTCGTTCGTAGACGACCTTGGATGGGTAGCTACCGGAAAGCACATGAATCAAGTGGTCAGGAAACTCGAAGCCTCTGCTGTGGAGAACATCGAGTGGCGAAGCAGGCGAGACATCCAGTTTGACACTGCGAAGACGGAAGCAGAAGTCTCCACATCCAGGAGAGGCCACAAGCAGCACCTCCGGACAAAACTCACAGCGAAAATCAAAGTGGGAGACGGCTTCCTCCGGTTCAACAAATAAGCGACAAGGTGGCTGGGAGTATGGATGGATGGCCACCTAACGTTCAAAGAGCATCACAACTGCTGCATGAAGAAGGCCAGGGCAGCAGAAGCCCGACCGCGCGTACAGACGAGGATGCACGGAATCGTCCCAGAGAGGGTAAGGGCCGTTCGGATAGCTTGCGTCCAAGCGGTTGCACTATACGGCAGCAAATTATGGTGGGACCTGAAATAAATCGGCAGACCAGGGGATCATCAACTCCTCCTGAATCGGCAGGTCAGGTCAACCCTGGGCGCCCTGCCCACGATGCCACTCGGTCCGCGCATGAGAGATTCAGGACTGACAACTGCACAAGTAGTCCTCGTCGCCAGGCAGCAATGTTTTGGGGCGAGGCTCGCATGTGCATGAGAAGGCTCGAAGCAAAACGGGACGTACAAACACCCCACCTCTGGCGCACTGATATGCAGATTCATCAAGAGAGAGCACGAACGAGGCCGTGCGGCAGAGACCATGCGCTGGCCCCACCCAGACGGAGAACTGGCGGTCAAGAGGGTTATACTGAGCAATGACCCGGCGGCACAGACAGATGCGAAGCCCTGGGCCAGCGAGACGGAGGCCAAAGTTGAGGCGGTGGTTTGGATGTGGTGGACGGACAGATCGTGATCCAATGACAGCAGAAAGGAAGCCGCGGCCCTGTGTACGCACCGACACGGCTGGAATCGATTCCGCAGGAACCTCGGCACCGGACAAACGGGGGTCTACGACGCAGAATTGTGGGCCATGGGACTCGCACTCCAGGAGTCAATATAGCAAAGGGCCAGACTGCAGACACAGGCAGTAACAAAGATAGCCGTCTTTAGCGACTCTCACGCAGCCATTCAATGAACATAGCACCTGGAACCTGGGCCAGGGCAGCACCTAGCCAGGTGGATTGGCCAATGCGCAAGGAGTCTCCGCGAAGCCGGCATAGAGACAGAAAGCCACTAGGTCCCAGGACACACTGGCATCCCCGGAAATGACGAAGCAGATGGTTAAGCAAGTCTAGCGCGAGAGGGCCGCCGCGCAGACACAGTGGAAGAGCGAATATATTGCTCGGTGGCGAACAGGACCAGACGATTCTCAGAAGCAAAGCCGGCGGCAAAGGCTGAGTGGGAGGCCGACAAATGCAGTAAACACCATGGCTATACCCTGAAAGGCAAAGCTGAGAGCAAGTGACCCATCCCAATGAACAGTGTGAAGCCTCTAGCAGCTAGGTTCTACCGACTGAAGTCTGGACATGTGCCTGTGGGGACGTACTGAAAACGGTTCGGACACCCAGACTACGACAGATGCGGGTCGTGCGGTGGCGGTGCCAGGACAGTAGCCCAGACGAGGGAGCATCTCTTCCGCCACTGCAGCCGATGGAAATACAAGCAGAGGACATTCTGGAAAAAGGTGGGAAAAGCGACGGGATGGAGAGCGGGCAGATGCCGACACTTGAAAGTCTCTGAGCTGCTCTCCAGAAACAGCTGCGAACAAGCGGTGATGGACTTCCTGGCGGCCACTGTTGTCGGGAAGTTCACGCCCAGAATGGACGGATGTGGAAGAGCCGGTGGGCAACAGGCGGAGGAATGAGAGCCGGCGGGCTACGGGCGGAGGAATAAGTGCCTGCAAGCTCTCCTTGATTTCATCTTTCTTATTTTCCTTGTATTCTATGCTCACCAGCTTGTCAGACACCTTCTTTCTCTCTTTCTGTCTTTCTTTCTTTCTTTCTTTCTATAGTGTGTCAAAAGGGGACGACGGGCAGCAGGAGGGGAGCTCCGCCATCTAGCCGGCGCGCCCGGAGGCGGAGGGGAGTAAGGGACTGTCATACTCTACGTAGAGTGAATACAGTATGATTAAAACAAACAAAAAGGGCCTTGTTGAAGCGCTGGAAATTAAGAACCTGCAGTTGATGTTGACTGCTTTGGAACGGGAGGGTTGAGGGAAGTGGTTCACCATCTTTCTTTTTGTCTGTACTTTGTAAGTTGTGGTAGCTAGTCATGAGAAATAGCACTGGCAGCAGTCACCATTTTTCACAGGGCCTTGCATGGCCCGGCAGTCCATAATACAGTCACCTGTATTTCCAAAGTCCATTCAGATGAAGCTTGTGAGACCTGCAGGCCGGTCAGGTCAATGTAAACCTGGGCCGGACTGGCCGCCTGAGGACGCTGAGTATATCTAATGTACAAGGTGACTGAAAATTGCACTAAATTCCCTGAGATGCGGGAGGGCCAGAGGCATGCTACCTGAGGCCAGCACTTTTTGAAATGTAATGCTATGGAACGTGGGAGAGCCGGAGGAATGATGCTGCTGGGCAACCAATTTCTACATATGGAGCTATGGATCATAGGAGAGCTAGGACTGATGCCTCTGTTCATGAAATGTCTACATATCAGGCTGTACATTGCAGGAGATGCAGGACTGATGCCTTGGGTGAAGGATTTGCTACATATTAAGCTGCGGATACCAGGTGTCACAGGCCCGTTTCCTTCCTATACGATTTACACAGATGGAACCAAGCAATACCAGAGGGTCGGAGCAATAGGACACCTAACACCATGTGGAGATCAACTTTCTCCAACTCTGTGTTATTGTTCAACATGTAGTGTTCCGCCTCCCCCATCGCTCGTTCTCTTTGTCCATGTCAACAGTACTTGCATTGTGGCTCCCGGAGATTCCTCAGGTCAAGCATCAGGATTGTCTTTGTACATGTCATATTCGGCTTCTGGTGGTTTTGGCCACATATGATCGAACATGACATTGTTGGTAGTCAAATTGACAAGGTTGTATCTGCTACTGGGAATCTGGATCAGGTAGGTGGTCGCCGTAACGCACTACATAATGCCTACGACAAGATCAGCCTGGTTCCACTGGAAATCTTGGTCACACACTCTAAGCAGCCCATTGGATGGCAGACAAATATCTTGGTTGTCAAGCTGGAGTTTCTACAAAGGAACAACAAATCTCTGCGGTAGGTTATCCTGTAGCCCTAGAATTCTGACAAGCAGTGCCAGTCAGAAGTCCCCTAGGTTACCATTCAGAGGAGCATTTACTCGGAACCAAGCCATGTCATTCCAAGACTCAGTACTGCAAAATGATTCATCATCTGAGTCGTGCAACTTCATTGCCGTAAGAATAACAATAGCTGAAAGACTGGTAGTTGGCCATCGGAGCTTGGTGTTGGTTGAATTGGGAGGCAGCCATCACCCCAAGGCCACTACTATTTGAGGTGGGTATATTATGTTGGTACGTATAGTATTGATATATGGCTTCAATATGTAGAAAGTTGTATGGTGCAGGACACTCCATCAGCAGAATATATCTTAGTCACTGGAAGACTCCAGGAGTGTCTGAGAGGATGGGGAGTGTAAACATAGAGGTGTCAATTTCAAGAGAGTATCAGACCCTAGGAGTAGTGTTAGCAACGGTTCCGGGTTACCCGGCTGCGGTCCGTGTTTGGAACCGGACCAGATGGTCCAGTCCTGGTTGTTACCCCCAAAACAGGGGTACCCAGCGGATTCGGGGACGGGTTAGAACCGGACCGCTGTTCCATTTTACAGTTCCTACAACTTTGGCTCCAATCAAGTATTTGAGTTCTGATCGTATCATGACATGATCAGTACGTAAATTGTGCAGGATCAGTCGCTCTTACACCTCTCTATTGCAGATTTGCGATCCGACTGATATTCATTGAGTGGCTGTGAGATAAAGTCTGAATTTAAGCGAAATTGGCGGGTTTTCGATCGCAACTCAACCAATACTTGTCGGATCGCAAATCTGAAAGCGGGAGGTGAAGTAGCGACTGATACTGCACAATCTACGTATCGTTCATGTTGTGATACGATCAGAACTCAAATACTTAATTGGAGCAGGAAATGTTGACTTTTGAGGAGCGGGTTTTGTCTGGAAACCTGTTGCAACGGTTCAGTTCCGGGTTCGAACCGGACCCGGAACCGACCCGGGAATTTGGACCCGTTGCTAACACTGCCTAGGAGGCCATTGCTGCCGGCCTTCAAAGTAACTGGGATCTCTGATGTCTGGCACAGGAGTACAATAGGAGTGATTGTAATCAGTTTCGGAGCACCTCAGAGCTCCAGAGGCAACTTTGGGTGCTCCTGGGAGCACCTGGGAGCACCGGTGACAAGACTGGGTATACCAACGGCAAGACTGGACGCACCCGGGAGCGTCGCCTACATATCTGGCAGCACATCCAATCAAAGTCGAGCAGTCTGGGAAAAACATTATCTTTATTGGAAACGCTGCTGCTGGGCCTGGAAATCATACCCACTACATATCGTTCAACAATTTCTAAAACTCATCTGTTCAATATGTATTGTTATCTAGGAATCACTGTGCTCATAAAGCTACCCATCTATACACGTTATATCTGGACTAGCTACAAGCGTTGCTTCGTACCAATTCAAGGTGGAAATGAATCTGACACTCGAGTAAACTCAGAGATACACTCTGTAGGCATCATTCAGCAAGGTTGGAAATGCACATTGATGCGGTTCACGACCGTATCTGGAGATACGCTTGGAACCCAGGATCACTCGAATGTAGACATGCACTCCGCGATCATCACTGAGTGAGTGTGTAGATGAACTGTTACGTCCCCGATCATACGAACTTCGAGGCTGTAATGGTGCAGGTGTGGAGATACCCTTCGAGGCGTCAATCGAGCAAGGTTGGAGATTCACTCAGAGGACGTGAATGTTCAAACATGGATGATGTAATCATGTGAGTTTAGAGATACCCTTGGAGGCTGAGATCGACCAAGTTTGGAGACGCACTTGGAGGCCGTCATCGAGCATGGCTGGAGATAAGCACAAGGAGGCGATGATCGTGTGTGCGAACTTGGAGGCCGTAATCCTGTGATTTTGGACAAGAACCTGGAGGCAGGCGATGGATGGCGCACCAAGTGCTGAAAATCTATTCATTAGTTATTATCCTCGCAACGGTGGCAATGTAATAAGGCGACTTAACCTTTTTGCTCACTGGGAGAGCTGGCCAATGGCGGTAGATCTTGTAAGGGAGGTATGCCGGACGCTGAAGCTACAATCAGGGGTCAACTTGGATTCATCAAAATGAGTGGAAGACAATCAATTTTGGGTGGATGCTGTACTCTAAGAATGTTGCACTTGCGGTATGCTGTACTCGGTGTCAGGTTATGATAATGACATGGAAGGATAGAAAGGGATGACTAAACTTTGTGTTCTGCGATGATGGTAGACATATGGACCAGAAAGTGAGAGATGGGAGATGAAGCTGAGAACGATATGGAGACTACGAGCGGATATGAGATGTCAGGGGAACAGCGTGCCTCATTGGGTTGAAAGACCTCATATCGATGTGATAACAGGCTGCGTGGGGACTTGTATGTGCTGAATTGGAGATGGTAAAATGACTCATGCAAGAAATTCTCTTAAGACCTAGTTTCTCATTAATATTTCCCCCATACTCTCTCATCTCTCTCTTTTTAGTCCTCAATTCTACCATCACCTATGATCACGAAGTTAAGTTGTCGATCGCTGTCTCTCCACACTGTGATCAACCTTCAACACCGAGTACACCATTCGCTGAGTACTTGCATATACTGCGTACAGTATCATCTTAAGATCGACTGTCTCCCGGTCACAACAAGTCTCGTATCCCTCAGCAGACCATGTTATACTGAGTTATCCACATTCCCCCAATCATGAGTTAACCAATGAATAGAGTGTTCGCTCCCATTGCGCCTCCCTTCCAAACTACCACTTCCAGATTGACAGCCTCCAAGCACTGCTCCAATATCACTTGATGATGGCCTCCAAGTGCATCTCCAAATTCGCTTAATCACAGCCTCCAAGTGAATCTCTAAACTTGCATGATTATGGCCTCCGAGTTTGCATGATCAGAGCCTGCAACTGCATCTCTGAACTTGCTCGATCACAGCCCCCAAGTGCATCTCTAAACTTGCTCAATCACATCCTCCTAGTGTATCCCTAACATTGAACATGTGCCTCCATCAAGTTCGAATGATCACGGCCTCCAATTTCATCTCCTATCACGCGCACTCACAGCCTTGAAGTGTACCTCCAAACTTGCGCGGTCACGGCTTCCAAGTGCATGTCCACACTCGTTGGATTATAGCCTCCATACTTATTCGATCACTGCCTGGGAGTGCATCTCAAGGTTCACTCGATCACAGTGTGATGAATTGGAGCAACCAGAAGGCGTACAGCACATCATCAACAGTGCGCCACACTCGCATTGAATCCGAAGGCAATTCGTGAGAAAGCGCTGATCTAGCTGTGGGAGCCTAGCAAGAGAGTGAGAGGATATGAAGGTATACCCGGTGATGATGAACAACATAAATTGCGTGCATCTATGAATGCTTGGCAAGAGTGTGTGAGGATCTGTACAAATGTAATCAATCTACAAAAGCTCGGCAAGAGTGCATAAGACCAACAGCTGAGAAACATAGCGTGTGTATTTTGTATAAAAAATTGATGCCTATCTTCCAAGTTGTCTCCCAAATAGATACTGCCCGTCGCTGAGTCAATCTCTGTTATCCCTGTGGGTCCGTATATATATATGGAGATAGTTAGATTATACATGCCAGATTATGGTATATCAAATCTGGTTACTTTAACAAAGACAAATATAATCGATGAAATGCCTTTTGGTGATGGAACTCTGAGAACCGCTGGTGTGGGAAATATGGCAGCAAGTCTCCGGAAGAGCTTGAGGAGAGGTCTTAGCTACGCTTCATGTCTCCTGCAGACTTGGGCCGAAGCCCCCGCTGCTCAACATGTTCCCCGGAGACCTGGGCAACGGTATCGGCAGCTCCAACATTTGACAATCGTAATACTCAAATTTCATTGCATCCTGAATGCATCTCCATCACTGCAGGTGGTTTCAAGAGCATGTGGAAATGCTCTTGTAGTGTTTCAGAGCAACTTTCCAAGCTCAAGGTGGGGATGAGAGCATCTGGAAGTGTGTATAAGCACTGGTGATGGCAACTGGAGTGACAGGGAGTTTTGTGTTAGTGTCTGGACCAAATTACATTGTGCTGATGTCGTTATTGACATGGAAGGCCATTGTGCGGGGGGATCGCAGCACATTTTCTTACAAGGTTCCCTTATCATTGGATAATCTGAAGGGATAATTCTCAAGTATTGGCACTTGCTTACAATTACCTTGATTGATACAACTTTGATCCTGTTTTTCATATCACTGTAATGTCTTGAGGATTTTGGAGGTCTGCTGGCTTCCTTTGGCAAGCTGCCAAAGGTGAAGCAATAGCATATGGAGAATATGGATATATGAGTAGTTGTGAGAAATCTACTGTTCGTGATGAACGTTGTGATATGACCAGTGATAAGGGCCCTGAATGATGTTTTGATTCTTCATTTTCTCTGATTCAGTGCTGTTTTTGACTAATTGCCAAAAGTGCTGGATTAATCGCTTACAATGCAGTAAAATCTGAATTTGGTGAAGCCAATGCTGGTCAATGATTCCACCAGTCCAGCATTGGACTAGACCGGAGCGGGTCCGTCCAAGTCGAGTCCAATCCAGATTCAGTGATTTTTGGACCCGGATCAGACCAATCCCCACTTTTTCTCGACCTGGAATGAACTGGCCTGGACTGATTTGGAGCTGTCCACCACAGTGTCCAGGTTTAGGGTATCTTTTGACTGTATTGATCATTTAATGGGGGGAATATATCTCGATGGCACCAAATATACAGTCAGAACTGTCATAATTTCACCCAGAGTGGATATCCGGAGGTGTGTGGTGATAAATGTGAGGATGAGTCATGTTTTCAGTGGTCCTTGACTAAGAAACAAGGTCGAAATTGCAAGTGTGTGCGGACTGGTCCAGACCAAGCCTTTTCATTCCCAGACTGCCAGTCTTGGGCTCGGAGCAGTCCGACCTAACGGTTGGACCAGATCGTACTGAGACCTAGCACAGCCCAGGTCGGTCCGGACTGGTGGAATCATTGATGCTGGAATATTCATGTACGTATGAATTCTGGACTTCTTAAAGTTGGTTTTTGTCCTATAACGTGCAGTGATGGTTGCATGCATTGGCATGAGCATGGCAAAGTTTGACCTGGTCTTCATTCTCAATGGCATTTTTCGCTTTGAATTTCATAATTGGATGGTTCATTCAGATATGCGCTATGTTGCCTGTGGACTTTGATGGCCAGTAGATTGTAATACCATCTGTAGCTGCATGGAATTCCGTTATATAGTCCCCTAGATAGTTTAAAGTATCAGTTGTATTGGATAGGTACTCAACAACAATACTCAAGCAGACTAGGAAACAAATACGGATCAATGGTCTCTGAAACACCGCTTGGTGTCTCGGCAGTGGCTCATGGAATGTTGCCTTCAATGATTGGTGGAAGGTTCAACCGAAATTTCCCATTTCTTTTCCCATTCAATCGAAAATGTCCGAGTCACATTCATCACTGTGATAGACATTGGGGTCCAGAGGAATTGCAGCCAAGGTTGTGTCATACACCATGATGTTCATGTAGTATTCATGCAACCCCTCTTGCCAGGGTATAATCTGATTGAACAATCCAACGTAGATAGTCTGGAGAATTTCACACTGGTGAGGGTTGTAGTCTTTAACATGCGGCAGATCCCAAATAATGCACAGAACTGACCTTACAATGACAGACTCCAACCAGTGGTCAGTGATCATTATATCCTGACAGTCATTGCCAGATTGTGCATTCTGGGAATAATGAGATTTCTGCTAGGAGACTGCTTACATCCAGAAGTGCAATTCCAAGTGAGGCGAAAGAATAAGAAATCTGGTTCCTCCTGCAAAGTTGGATAGTGAGGGCATGCACTGTTCTTGATCCCTAAAAGGTTGTGATGCTGTGTTTGTCGCTAACCAAGGTGTAACAAACGGGTATCAATGACTCATTCTGCTGTGAGACCAAGGCCACAGGGCATTGGAACCAGTGTTGCTAAGCAGCCAGGCCAGCACGGCGTTGCATAGACTGGGCCGGTCCGCCCTTAGCAGGCGGCGTATTGAGTGATGGCCTGGCCATGCCAGCACGCTGGATGCCGTGCCTGGAAGGTGTTTCTGTTGACACAGGATTTGGCCCGATGGCTTTGGTGGCATATGGGGGCTTGCAGCTTCCATTGGTCTAAGGCGGTGGGCATCAACCCGGTGGCTTGTAGCCCCCATGAGCCTCGCCCACCCCCATGCTGAGGAGGAGGCCTAGCCCCGCCGATGATAGTTGGCTTCGCCGAGTATGGTCTTTTCCCTGGTTATAAGTCTATTGTTTTCCCTCTCTTGTATCGATAGAGAATTGAGCTTCTTCATTCTTCCTCTTTTGCTTTGAACAGGTTATGAGCCCGGCGTTTCCCTTCTAATCGACATCTTTCACTCAATCAGTTGATACGCCGTGCCATTTTTCCGTGGGTTGACTCGGCGTCCCCTCCCTTTTTCTGTGGGTTGACTTGGTTTCCCCTCCCTTTCTCCGTGGGTTGACTTGGTGTCCACTCCCTCTCTCCGTGGGTTGACTTGGTGTCCCCCCCCCCCCCCTTTTTCGGTGTGTTGACTCGGTGTCCCCGCTCCTGGGTTGACTTGGTGTCCCCGCTCCTGGGTTGACTTGGTGTCCCCGCTCCTGGGTTGACTTGGTGTCCCCGCTCCTTGGGTTGACTTGGTGTCCCCACTCCTGGGTTGACTTGCTGTCCTCGCTCCTTGGGTTGACCTGGTGTCCCCACTGTTCGGCTGACTTGGTGTCCCCACTCCTTGGGTCGACTTGGTGTCCCCACTCCATCGGTTGACTGTGTGACCACCTCTTGACGACATGGTGACGACATCCACTTCTTGCCCCCTTGGTGATGGCAACCCCATTGGTCGACTGTGTGATGACCTTCTGTCGAATTGGTGTCGACAACCCCATCCGTCAACTGTGTCACGACCTCTTGTCGGCTTGGTGACAAGATCCTCTTCTTGTCGACTTGGTGACCGCAACCGCTTTGGTCAAATGTGTAACGAACTCTTGTCGGCCTGGTGATGACATCCCCTTTTTGTCGACTTGGTGAAGGCAACCCTTTCAGTCGACAGTGTGACGACCTTCTGTCAACTTGGAGATGACAACCCCTTCGGTCAACTGTGTAACGACCTCTTGTCGCCTTGGTGACGATATCCCCTTCTTGTCGACTTAGTGATGACAACCCCCCTTTGATCAACTTGGTGACGATAACTCCTTTGGTCGACTGTGTGACAACCTCTTCGCGTCGACTTCCTGGGGTGGATTTTGTGTCAACTTCCGGCCTTGTATCAGCTTCCAGCCTTGTGTCGACTTTGGCTCAACTACTGCTTACTCTATCGACTGTGTGTCTAGTTCCTTGATTTTATTAGATCACCCAGCGGGACTCGGTGATGATGGTTATGGCTGCTGCTTTCACTCACTCCTGCCTTTGGGGAAGTATCACTCTGCGAGTTTGTACAGCACATTTGAACTGGGCATGAATTGAATAAGTTGACCCCGGCAGGATTTTGAGCAGGATTTGGATTTGTACTTGAATCTGATGGAATTTACAGGGAGATTAATTGGGGTTTCTTTGGTTAATGGGGTTTATTTGGAATTGTTTCTTTGTTTAGTTTATTTACTTGTTTGTTTAGAACGCCTTGGGCCAAAGGGGGAGTGTTGGCACGGGATTTGGCCCGATGGCTTTTGTGCCGTATGGGGGCTTGCAGCCCCCATCGGTCTAAGGCGGCAGGCATCAACCCGGTGCCTTGTAGCCCCCATCGGCCTCACCTGCCCCCATGCTGAGTAGGAGGCCTAGCTCCAGCGATGATAGTCGGCTTCGGACTTGGTTGTGATACTCGGCTTCGCTGAGTATGGTCTTTTCTCTGTATACAAGTGTATTGTTTTCCCTCTCTTGTATCGATAGACAATTGAGCTTCTTCATTCTTCCTCTTTTGCTTTCAACAGTTTCTGGGTGGTTGGCGACCGATCAGCAGGCCCAAGCAGAACTGCTAGATCTTGGTGGCCTGGTGGCTTTTTGTTGCCAGCTGGGCAGTGATTCTTTATTGACTAAGCCTAGACAGAATATTTTGTTCGAACCATTCTCTGCTACCTTTACTATTATCGTCTTACAAGTCCAAAATATTAACCATATCAAACCTAATCATTGTAGCCATTCTATTTTCATATTCCATCCATCAACCAGACGAAGTCATGTCCAAGCCGATGGTGGATGGTTAAAGGATGTGCAGGCATGCAGGCCTGGCGACATTGACCAAGGCCAGGACGAGTTACACCCTGTGCACGCTTTCAGAACGGAGGCCACGCCTGGTCTGGCTGCCTGTTGCATCTTATTTCAGCATGGCAGCCGAGCCGAGCTGTGTCTACAGGCCTCTGAAATGCCTGGGGACCGGCTAGTCAGGTTGGAAACCCTGACCAGACCTGATAATTTCTCCATTGCATAATGACGTGACTGGCTCCCCTAGTATCTTGGCACCATCATTTAGCCTCTGCTGCTGTGTACTGCGGTGGACACCGTTATCAGATGCGGAATTTTGTTGGAATTCGGGCAGCACCAGACACAATTGAAGTACAATCCCCACAAGGTTGTTGGAATAGTACAGGAAAGAGGAATTGATATTCTTGATAGTCAGTGTGATTCGCCTAGTATTCATAGGACTGGAGATGTCTGCATGCTCTTTGTAGTCTGATCCTCAGACCACTGGACCATTTGTTGCTTGTAGTGGCAGTTAATTCTGTGTCTTCTACCACCAGTGTGCAAAATTCATCTCGGAATTCACTTGATCACCGTCAGTCTATTGCCGGGGTTCATCTCTACACAAAGAGTATCTGTGCAGATTTTGGCGAAGGAGGTACCGGGTTAAGTGTAGTGCGTCTCAAAAGTTGAACCAGCGTCCATTGTGGATTGTGCAGATGAAGGCTTCTCTTGATTGTGGCAGTTGTTTATGCATTTTGAAGATTTCATTATACTTCATCTCTACGGAGGATTAGGAAATGAGTTCAGGAATCATATATTTACATTCATTAATGGGACGTTCAAATTATCGGATTGTGTCACACCCTTCCATGAATATGATTGCCTGTTCAATGTGTTCAGATCAATAAATCGGATTCTCCAGCTTTGAGGTGAGATTTCAGACTTCCATAATCTTGGGCCTTCAGAGCTGATCCCCTGTCCGGGTGGAGGTACGTTCATTTTCAAATAATCCACGTCAATGGAAGTTAACCGGCGCCAAACTCCGCCTTGCCCGAGTATTGTGATGGTCTAGGTAGATGTGGCACTTGTGAATGGTGGTCATCGTCCTCGGAGTATGTTTCCACTGGAGTGTCAACCAGCTCAGGGGCTAGTACCCTGCCATCAGATTCAGGCCATTATGTAGGCCTTTGCTGCATCAGCAAAATGTAATTACGTCACTGGGAGCCGCTGGGAGTGTCTGAGAGTTGTCGGACCAGAATCACAGGGTGGTCAAATCCCAGAGTAGACTGGACCGACGCAGTGCCCTTCAGGTGCACCTGGGAGCGCCTGGGAGCGCCGGCGACAAGACTGGGAGCGCCGACGACAAGCCTGGAAGCACCTCGAATCACAGTAGAGCAGTCTGGGAGAAACATTTTCTTTGGGAACACTGCTGGTGCGCCTGGAAATCATAGCTACTACTTATCGTTCAACGATTTTTAAAACTCATGTATTCAGTTTGTATTCTCATCTATGTATCTATGTATCTATATAGCTACCCATCTACACACGGTATATCTGGACT
>Ga0307515_10007755_pt1 | contig 21128 bp, 14 predicted proteins | sample 17_EM_MG_FD_194513 | JGI IMG/M metagenome (GOLD analysis project Ga0307515, IMG submission 194513) | Populus trichocarpa ectomycorrhiza microbial communities from riparian zone in the Pacific Northwest, United States - 17_EM | ecosystem: Host-associated > Plants > Roots > Unclassified | place...
TGCAGCCTTGGCGAGGGCCAGCGCGATCCTTGCCGCCGTGGCCGGGTCGCCCTTCCCGTGCGCGGTGACCGACAGCGCGGCCACCGGTAGATCGCGTTCAGCCTCCTCGCTATCGGTAACCTGCGGGACCTGCTCGGGACCGATGACGTGCGGCTGGAACACCGAGCCGTAACCGAGGTCGATCGGTTCGCGAGCCCAGCGCGCGACGCGGGGATTCGGAGCCACCACCATCACCACGAACGAGCATTCGTGGCGTGCACGGGCACTGGTCGCATGGCGACACTCACGGGCACCCTGCGCGATGGGTCTGACGGTGGATGCTTGATGGTTGTGTAGCACTCGTGAGCTATGGAGTGCAAGGAACGCAATCGGGATTGCGTTGCGATGGTGTTTGTCGTGGATCCGTGGTCTCGGCGCCTCGCCGAACAGCAGCATTGGTCGGTACAGCGATTTGATGGCTTTCTGGTTTTGGCCTCTGATCTTTGGCTTTCTGCTTTTCTGGCCTTTTCTGGCTTTCTGAAGCTTTCTGGCCTTTCTGGCCTTTCTGGTTTGCAGTGTGAGTTGCTGCCGCTGATCAATGCTTGGCTGCCAGGCCGATGCTCCGTCGGCTGTCGGATCCTCGCGGCGGTTCGGTGGATCAGCAGCCGGCCTCTGGCTCTGGCCCCACCGTGAGACATGGCTCCGACTCGAGCCGGGCTCGATCAACCAGCGATCCGTGCGGGTGATCGGCCTCACCGGGCCCGATCCCGGGATGCGCTCGACCGTGGAGCGGGGAGGGGGAGTAACCTTTCTCTCATCATGGAGAACATCGGCTGCGCGACGTGCTTCGGCGATGACGCCAGCGAGGCGGTGACCCACCTGCGTTCGCTTGTGCACGATGTCTCGATCGTGGATGAGTCCCACTTCATGGTCAGGATCATCGCTTGCGGCCTCTGCAAGCAGCAGTTCGCGTCGGTGTTCTGCGAGCGCATCGACTGGACCGGCGGCAACGATCCGACGGAGACCTTGTACATTCCGGTGTCCAAGGTCGAAGCCGACGGCCTCGTCGCCGCAGGCGAAGCGGGTGCCGAGCCGGCGCTACACGTGCTGTCCGGGCCGCGCCGCTACCTCGTGCGGTTCTGGCCGTCCGCTGTCGCCGAGGCGGCGGTCACGTTCACGACCGCGTTGGTCCACGTGCCGCGGCACGATTGAGCCGCGCGGCCAGGCCGCGCGCCAGGGTGAGCCGCAGCGCCGGCGATCGAGCCCGATCGTCGCGGCGCCACCGACGACCGCGAGCCACAAACCGGCCGACCGCGGCGAGCTGGCAGCTGCAAGCCGACGGCCACGCGATCAGAGCCCCGGGGGGCGGGTCACCCGGCCCATCGGCGCTATCATTCTGGCCATGGTTCGCGACATCCTCGAGCTCGGCAGCTCGCTCGGCTTCCTCGACGACATCTCCGAAGGCTTCGTCCGGCAGCCCGACTCGGTCGACCCCAGCTGGCAGGCGCTGCTCGCCGACGCTCCCCGGCCCGGCGGCAATGGCCACGCGACCAATGGCCACGCGACCAACAGCCACGTGGCCGTCGCGCTGCAGGGCCTGCCCCGCGACGCGACGTCGACGCGCCCCGGCATCGTCACGATGTCGCCGATCACCGCCCAGGCCACGCCCTCGGTGTGGCCGCTGGTCAACGCCTACCGCAGCCGCGGCCACTTCAACGCCAAGCTCGATCCGCTCGGCCTGCTCGAGACCGCCCGGATCGTCGAGCTCGATCCCGCGACCTGGGGGTTCACCGAGCGCGACCTCGAGCGCGTGATCGAGCCGACCGGCGTCCACGGTCTGGCGCGCGCGACGCTCGGCGAGATCCTCGGCCGGCTGCGCCAGGTCTACGCCAGCACCGTCGGCCTCGAGTACATGCACATCACCTCGCCGGCCCGCCGGTCCTGGCTCGCCGAGCGCATGGAGAGCCAGCTCGTGGTGCCGCTGCCCGCCGAGGTCCGGATCCGGATGCTCGCGCACCTGATCAACGCCGAGCAGTTCGAGCGGTTCTGCCACACCAAGTACCCCGGCACGAAGCGGTTCTCGCTCGAGGGCAGCGAGGGCCTGATCCCGCTGCTCGATACCGTGCTGACCCACACCGCCCGGCTCGGGGCGATCGAGGCCGTGCTCGGCCTGTCGCACCGCGGCCGGCTGACCACGCTCGAGCAGATCCTGCGCCGCCCCGGCCGCGACCTGTTCGCGCAGTTCGAGGACGTCGAGCCCGAGAAGGCGATGGGCGGCGGCGACGTCAAGTACCACCTCGGGTTCTCGACCGATCGCGCCGACGCCAGCGGTCAGGTGATGCACGTGTCGCTGGCGTTCAACCCCAGCCACCTCGAGGCCGTCGATCCGGTGGTGATCGGCCGGGTCCGCGCCAAGCAGATCCGCCACGGCGACTTCGAGCACCGCCGCGTGGTCGGCGTGCTGGTCCACGGCGACGCCGCGTTCGCCGGTCAGGGCCTGGTGCCCGAGACCCTGCAGCTCTCGGGGCTGCCCGGCTACCGGACCGGCGGCACGATCCACGTGATCGTCAACAACCAGGTCGGGTTCACCGCGTCGCCGGCCGAGCAGCGCTCGACGCCGTACTGCACCGACGTCGCCAAGATGCTCGAATGCCCGATCTGGCACGTCAACGGCGAGGACCTCGACGCGCTGGCCCGCGTGGTCGAGATCGCGTGCGAGTACCGCGCGCAGTTCGCGTCCGACGTGGTGATCGACATGTACTGCTTCCGCAAGTACGGCCACAACGAGGCCGACGAGCCGAGCTTCACCCAGCCGCAGATGTACGAGCGGATCAAGCGCAAGGCGTCACCGGTCGAGGTCTATACCCGGCGGCTGATCGAGCAGGCCGTGGTGTCCGCCGACGAGGTCGCCGCGATGGTCCAGCGCCGGGTCGCCGAGCTCGAGGCCGAGCTGGAGGCCGCGCGCGCGGCCAAACAGCGCCCGGACGCGCCGTCGATGACCGCGATGTGGCGCGGCTACCGCGGCGGCATCATCGACAAGCCCGAGGACACCGAGACCCGCGTGCCGCGGCCGGTGCTCGAGCACATCGCCGCGACGATGGCCGAGCTGCCGCCGGGCTTCACCCCGCACCCCAAGATCGAGCGGCTGCTCGAGCAGCGCGCGCAGATGGGCAAGGGCGAGCGGCCGATCGACTGGGGCATGGGCGAGCTCCTGGCGTACGGCTCGCTGCTGCACCAGGGCGTCAACGTGCGGATGAGCGGGCAGGACTGCTCGCGCGGCACGTTCAGCCACCGCCACGCGATCATCACCGACGTCAAGACCGGCCGCGAGCACCTGGTGCTCGGCCAGCTCCACCACGACCAGGGGCTGTGCCGGATCTTCGACAGCCCGCTGTCGGAGGCCGGCGTGCTGGGCTTCGAGTTCGGCTACTCGCTCGACTATCCCGACAGCCTGGTGGTGTGGGAGGCGCAGTTCGGCGACTTCGCCAACGGCGCCCAGGTGATCATCGACCAGTTCATCGTCGCGTCCGAGGACAAGTGGAAGCGGCTGTCGGGGATCGTGCTGCTCCTGCCGCACGGCTACGAGGGCCAGGGCCCCGAACATTCGAGCGCGCGGCTCGAGCGCTACCTGCAGAGCTGCGCCGAGCACAACATCCAGGTCGCCCAGCCGACCACGCCGGCGCAGATGTTCCACCTGGTGCGCAGCCAGGTGCTGTGCCCGCTGCGCAAGCCGCTGGTCGTGATGACACCCAAGAGCCTGCTGCGCCTGCCGGCCGCGGCGTCATCGCTCGACGAGCTGGCGAACGGCCGCTACCAGCGGGTGATCGGCGACGCCACCGCCGAGCCGGCGAAGGTCACGCGGGTGGTGCTGTGCACCGGCAAGATCTACTACGAGCTCGTCGAAGAGCGGGCGCGGCGCGGCGACGCGACCACCGCGATCGTGCGGCTCGAGACGCTGTACCCGTGGTGGCCGCAGCTGGTGGCCGCACAGACGCTCGATCGCTACCCCAGGCTCGCCGAGCTGTTCTGGGTCCAGGACGAGCCCAGCAACATGGGCGCCGGGCAGTTCGTGACCCCTCGTGCCCAGGCGCTGATCGCCGGCCGCGCGATCACGTACGAGATGATCAGCCGCGCGGAGAGCGCGAGCCCGGCGACCGGCTCGCACAAGGCGCACGTGATGGAGCAGCAGCAGATCCTGCGCCTGGCGTTCGACCCGCGCTGAGGCACTGAGCCGTGGCCGCGGCGAGGTGCGGTCGCGGCAACACCGCTGAGGCCGCGCCGACCGCGCCGACCGCGCAGACCGCGCTGAGGCCGCGCCGACCGCGCTGAGGCCGCGCCGACCATCGCTGAAGCCGCGCCGACCGCGCTGAAGCCGCGCCGACCATCGCTGAAGCCGCGCAGACCGCGCTGAGGCCGCGCCGACCATCGCTGAAGCCGCGCCGACCATCGCTGAAGCCGCGCAGACCGCGCTGAGGCCGCGCCGACCGCGCTGAGGCCGCGCCGACCGCGCTGAGGCCGCGCCGAGCGCGCTGAGGCCGCGCCGAGCGCGCTGAGGCCGCGCCGACCGCGCTGAGGCTGCGCCGACCATCGCTGAGGCCGCACCGACCTCACCGAGACCGCGTCGAGACCGCGCCGACTTGCCCCAACACCGACGCTGGTCCAATGCCGCACGGCGGGTGAACCGCGATCGGTCCGCGAAATCCGCACGGAAGTGTTCCGCGAGATGGTGCACGCCGGTGGGGCCATGCAGGTCATCCGGGGGTAGCATGCGGCCCATGGCGGACCTCGTCGTGCCTCAGCTGGGCGAATCGATCACCGAAGCCGTGGTCTCGAGCTGGCTCAAGCAGGTCGGTGATGCGGTGGCCGCGGACGAGCCGGTCGCCGAGCTCGAGACCGACAAGATCACGGTGCAGCTGCCGTCGCCGGTGGCCGGCGTGCTGGCGGTCCAATCGGTCGCGGTGGGTGCGACGGTGCGCGTCGGCGACGTGATCGGCTCGGTCGAGGCCGGCAAGGTCACGGCCGCGGCTCCGGCGCAAGCGGCCGCGCCGCCAGCGCAAGCAGCCCCGCCGCCGGCAGCTCCGGCACCGGCCGCAGCGCAGGCAGCCCCGGCACCGGCAGGGCAACCAGCTCCTCCGAAAGCGCCCCAGAAAGCCCCGGCCGCATCGAGCGCGGCCTCGGCGAGCGCAGCGTCGGCCAGCGCGGCGTCGGCGAGCGCAGCGTCGGCGAGCGCGTCGTCGGCGGCGGGGGCCGGACGCGCCGCGGCGGCGCAACCCAACGGCGACGGCCTCGACAAGGCCGCGCTGCTGCGGCTCACCCCGTCGCAGCGCGCGGCGGCCCGCGAGGTCGGCACGATCCCGCACAAGGCGCCGGTGGCCGCGGCCCCGGCAACCACGCCCGCCGGCCCCAGCGCCGACGAGCGGCTCGCCCAGGTCGATCCGCGCGACGAGGTCGTGGCGATGTCGCCGCTGCGCCGGCGGGTCGCCGAGCGGCTGGTCCAGGCCCAGCACGAGGCGGCGTCGCTCACCACGTTCAACGAGGTCGACATGACCCAGGTGATCGAGCTGCGCACCCGCTACAAGGACAGCTTCGAGAAGGCGCACGGCACCAAGCTCGGCTTCATGTCGTTCTTCGTCAAGGCGTGCGTCGCCGCGTGCAAGGCGTTCCCGGGGGTCAACGCCGAGGTCGTCGGCGGCCACATCGTCTACAAGAAGCACTACGACTTCGGCATCGCGGTCTCGGCGCCCAAGGGCCTGGTGGTCCCGGTGCTGCGCGACTGCGACGCGCTGTCGTTCGCCGGCGTGGAGCGAGGCATCCTGGCGCTCGCCGACAAGGCGCGCAGCGGCAAGCTGGCGCTGGCCGATCTCAGCGGCGGCACGTTCAGCATCACCAACGGCGGGATCTACGGCTCGATGATGTCGACCCCGCTGCTCAACTATCCGCAGACCGGGATCCTCGGCATGCACAACATCGTCAAGCGCGCCGTGGTGATCGGCGACGAGGTCAAGGTCCGGCCGATGATGTACGTCGCGCTCAGCTACGACCATCGCGTGGTCGACGGCCGCGAGGCGGTGTCGTTCCTGGTCGCGGTCAAGGACCGGCTGGAGTCGCCCGATCGCATGCTGCTCGAGGTGTGAGCCGCGCGCTCAGCGCACCGGGCGGACGACGAGCGCGGCGCCGGTCATCGGATCGGCCGGCGATGGCAGGGCGGCATCGTCGACGCGCGCGGCGGCGGTGTGGGCGACGCCGGCGACGAAGCCACCGGGGATCGCGGCGAGCTGGGTGATCTCCTCGCGGCCGTCGCCGCCGACCGACCAGGCGTGGACCACGGCGCCCGAGGCGTCGAGCTCGGCGAGGAACGCGTCGTCGCCGCCGCCCGCGGTCAGCGCGCGGTCGCCCAGGCGGATCGAGCCCGAGTAGAAGCCGGCGACGACGACCCGGTCGCCGGCCGCGGCGATCGCGCGCAGGCCGTCGAAGTCGGGGCCGCCGACCAGGACGGCGGACAGCGCGGTGCCGTCGGGGCCCCACCACGCGACCAGGCCGTCGGCGGTGCCGGTCGCGGTCAGCTCGTTGGCGCCGACCCGCACGGTGTCGCGCGCGGTGGCGGCCACCGCGACCCGGCCGCGCGCGTCGATCGCGACGCCGGCGACCGCGTCGTCGGCCGCGCCGCCGAAGCTCTGGACCCAGCGGCGCGCGCCGGCGGCGTCGAGCTCGGCGACGAAGCCATCGCCGGCGACCGAGCGGTCGTCGAACGCCGGCAGCGGCTCGCCCAGCAGATCGGCGCCGGCGGCGAACGTGCCCGCGATCGCGATCCGGTCCTCGCCGGTCGCGACGCCGTGGATCGCATCGGCGCCGGGGCCGCCGACCCGCACCAGCCAGGCGACGCCGCCGGCGGCGGTCAGCCGGGCGACGAAGCCGTCGGTCTGGCCGGCGCTCGACACGACCTTGTCGGCGATCCGCAGGGTGCCGGCGAACGATCCGCCGATCAGCACACCGTCGTCGGCGGCCGCGATCGCGGCGATCACCGCCCAGTCGGTCGAGTCGACCGCGAGCTTCCAGGCGACCGCGCCGGTCGCCGCGTCGAGCCCCGCGACGGCGGCGCCGGGGTCACCGCGCAGCGCCAGGCCGGCCGCGGTGCGCGCGCCGCCGAGCACGGCGACGACCTGCTTGCCCGACAGCGCGAGCGGGCCGCCGTGGCCGGGCAGCTCGGTGCGCCAGACCGGCGTGGCTCCGCTCGCCGGCCGGAGTGCCTCGATCGTGGTGATCGCCGACGGGGACGCGGCAGGCGCCGCCGTTCCCGCCGCGGCGGGTGGCGCCGGCCGCGCCGTGAGCGCCGCGAACACCATCGTGCCGTCGCCGGCCACGCCCGCCAGCGAGCTGCCGGCGCGGCTGATCTCGACGGTCGCACCGCCGGCCGGGATCGCCGAGGGCGCACGCGGCGTCGGACACGCCGCGAGCCCGATCAGGGACAGCGGCGCGATCAGGGACAGCGGCGGCAACGGTGCGCGCAGCGTCGCGATCAGATCTTCTCGCCGCGGGTTCGCATCTCGGCGATCACCGCGGACAGTCCCAGCTTGTCGATGCGGCGCATGCCGCGCGCCGAGACCCGCAGCGTGATCCAGCGGCGCTCATCCTCGAGCCAGAACCGCTTGTCCATGAGGTTGACCTCGAAGCGCCGCTTGGTGTGGCGGTTCGAGTGGCTGACATTGGAGCCGACCAGCGGCTTCTTCCCGGTGACCTGGCATGCGCGCGACATGGCGACCTCTCGACGAAGCTCCAGCCCGAGGCTAGATCTTCGACTCCTTGAACTCGACGTGCTTGCGGACGACCGGGTCGTACTTCTTCAGCACGAGCTTGTCCGGCGTACGCTTTCGGTTCTTCGACGTGGTGTAGAAGAAGCCGGTATCGGCGGTAGACACGAGCCGGATGAGCTCGCGTCCTGATTTACCCTTCTTGGCCATAGCTATGCTCCGAGGGTGGGACTTATGGCATGGCGGACGCAGACCCGGCAAGGCCCGCGAGGCCTACTCGTCGTCATCGGCACCGATCGTGTGATCGGGCTCCTCGGTGCCTCCCTCGGTGGTGAGCCGGGTCGGGCCGCCCTCACCGGGGATAACTCCGGGTAATGTCGTGGTTTTGCGCTTGGCGCGCCGCTCGTCGATCGACATCGCGACCAGGGTCATGTCGTCGCCCTGCTGGCCCTGCTCGCCGCAGTGGCTGTCGATGTCGGCGAGGATGGCCTTGACCACATCGTCGACCTTGCCGCGCGCGGTGCGGATCCGGCGGGACAGCCGCGACAGCCCGTAGTCGTTGCCGCGCGCGTCGCGGGCCTCGAGGATGCCGTCGGACACCATGATCAGCATGTCGCCGGAGTGGAGCTGGACCCGGGCCTCGCCGGCCTCGAGCTCGGGAGTGACGCCGAGCGGCGGGGTGTGGGCGCGCTCGGCCTGGAGCGGGAACACGCGGTCGCCGCGGCGGAGCAGCGGCACGCAGTGGCCGGCGTTGGTGAACACCAGGCTGCGGTTCTCCAGATCGTAGATGCAGTAGACCAGGGTCGCGAACATGCCGTCGTCACCGAGCTGCGCGATCTCCTGGTTGACCCGGCGGAGCAGGCGCGCCGGGGTCCGCGCGATCGCGGCGCGCGACCGCAGCTCCGAGGTCAGCCGCGCCATGTAGAGCGCGGCGCTGATCGCCTTGCCGGCGACGTCGCCGACGCACAGGCCCAGGTGCGACGGGTCGTGCCAGATGAAGTCGTAGAAGTCGCCGCCGATCTGGTACGCCGGCTCGTAGTGGACGGCGAACTCGAGGCCGACGACCTGGGGCACGTTGGCGGGCAGGAGGCTGCGCTGGATCTGGCGGGCGACCCGGAGATCGCGCTCGAGCTTCTCGCGGCGCGCGAGCTGCGCGGCGACCCGGGTGGCGTGCATCGCCAGGCCGGTCTGGCTCGCCACGGTCTGGAGCAGATCGACGTCCTCCTGGCGGAAGCTTGCGTGCTTGCTCTCGACGTAGACCACGCCGTAGTGGACGCCGTGGAAGATCAGCGGCGCGCCCATCCGGGTCCCGACGCCCTCGTCGTTCTCGTCGGGCGTCTCGCTGAGCAGGACGCCGCGGCGATCGGTGAGCACGTGCTGGATGATGGTGCCGGGGACCTTGAGGTCGCCGCCGAACGCCTGGCGGCGGTGGCGCTGGGCCTGGACCTTGAGCTCGCCGGTGCGCTCGTCCTCGACCAGCACGCCGACGTCCTCGGCCTGCGGGAACAGCTCGAGCAGCGCCTCGACCAGCTTCTGGACCAGCGCCTCGGAGGTGTCGCTCGCCGCGGTGGCGTGCAGGATCTGGGTCAGGGCGTCGAGCTTGCGCTCGAGCAGGCGCACCGCGCGCTGATCGGCGACGCTGAGGATGCCGGAGCTGACGATCGGCAGCCGGCCCGAGCTCGATTCGTCGCGGCTCTTGATCAGCGAGCCGGTGCCGCTGACATCGACGATCGTGACCGGGTTGCCCTCGGGCATCCGGCTGTCGGGCGCGCTCTCGCGGGTCTCGACCCGGATCCGGTTGTTGGCGATCAGGATCTCGTCGTCGTGCCGGATCTGGGTCGCGGTCTGGACCTTGACGCCGTTGACGAACGTGCCGTTGTTCGATCCGAGATCCTCGATCTCCCACGCCTCGCCGGTCTTCCACAGCCGCGCGTGCTGACGCGACACGCGCATGTCGGGGACGAAGATCTGGCAGTCGGATCGCCTGCCTATGACGTATTCGCCGTCCGCAAGCTTGTAGCGGCGCCCAGCGATCGGGCCGGCCAAGAACACCAACGAGGGCATCCGCGCGGCCTAAATAGCACAGTTCCCAAGCATTCGCCCAGGACCAGCCGGGCCTACCGGCGGCGCGACTTGACCCCCCGGGGGGCGGGCGGTGTACTTCGCCAGTGCAAGCGCTCGGTAACTTCATCAACGGCGCATTCGTTGCGCCGTCTGGCCAGGCCCTGGTGTCCCGGAACCCGGCGGCGGACGGCGCGGTGGTGTTCGAGACCGGAACCTCGGTCACCGCGGTCGGCGAGGCGTGCGCCGCCGCCTCGGCTGCCCAGCCGGCATGGACCCGCCTCACTCTCGCCGAACGGGCAGGGATCCTCGAGCGCTTCAAGCAGGCGCTGTCGGCGCGCGGCGACGCGCTGGCCGAGGCGATCGTGCTCGAGACCGGCAAGCTGCGCGGCGAGGCCCGGGCCGAGATCCAGACCCTGATCAACCGCTTCGACCTCGCGCGGGCCGGGGTGGTCAGCGAGGCGGCCGGGCGCCAGGTGGCGCCGGGCGAGCACCTGCGGTTCCAGCCGCTGGGGGTGGTGGGCGTGATCGGGCCGTTCAATTTCCCGCTCCACCTGTGCCATGCCCCGGCGATCCCGGCGCTGCTCGCCGGCAACACCTGCGTGATCAAGCCCAGCGACGTCACCCCGCTGTGCGGCCAGCGCTACGCCGAGGCGGCCCAGGCCGCCGAGCTTCCGCCCGGGGTGCTCAATGTGGTGATCGGCACCGGCGAGGTCGGCGCGGCGCTGGTCGAGCACCGGGGGGTGCGCGGGCTGTGCTTCACCGGCAGCTGGCCGGTGGGCCGGCGGATCCTGGGCGCGGCGCTCGACCGGCCCGAGCTGCTGGTGGCGCTCGAGCTCGGCGGCAAGAACACCTGCGTCGTGCTCGACGACTGCGCGCTGCGCCAGGCGGTCCACGAGGTCGTGGTCGGCGGTTACCTGTCGGCCGGCCAACGCTGCACCGGGACCGAGCGCGTGCTGGTCCACCGCAGGATCGCCGACCGCTTCATCGCCGCGCTGGCGGCGGTGGTCCGCGAGCTCCGGTTCGGCCACCCCGACGACGCCTCGGTGTTCGCCGGGCCGCTGGTCACCGCGGCGGCGCTCGCCAAGGTCGAGGCCGCCCTCGAGGTCGCGCGCAAGGCCGGGGCCGAGCCGATCGTGGCCGGCCGGCGGATCGCCGGCGGATCGTACCGCACGGCGTCGCTGCACCGGCTGCCCGACGGCGTGCACGGCGTCCCCGGCTACACCGATCTGGAGGTCTTCGGCCCCGATCTGTGCGTCGAGGTGATCGACAGCGACGACGAGGCGATCGCGGTGATCGAGGCCAGCCCGTACGGCTTCGCCAACGCGGTGTTCACCGGCTCGGCGGCGCGGTTCGAGCACATCTACGCCCGGACCCATTCGGGCATCCTCAACCGCAACCGCTCGACCAACCTGGCCAGCCCCAAGCTGCCGTTCGGCGGCGTCGGGCACAGCGGCAACTACCGGGCGATGGGGGCGTGGGCGGCGCGCAACGTGACCTCGCCGGTCGCGGTGCTCGAGAACCCGCTCGGCGCGGTCACCGCGCACCCCCAGCTCGCCGCCGCGCTGCCGCCCTACGACCTCGACCGGCTCGAGCGCCAGCACGCCGAGGAGGAGGCGACCGAGGCCGCGCGCCACCTGATCGATCTGCCGCGGCCGATGCAGATCCGCCGGCCGGCCGGCGGCGCGCTCCCCGAGTCGGCGGCGCTGCTCGCCCGGCTCTACGCCGGCGACCGCGTGCCGCGCGAGAAGAAGCCGCCGGTGCTCGATCACCTGCGCTCGGTCGGCCCGTGGATGGTGTCGATCGACGCCGAGCCGCTGGTCGTGCTCGACGGCATGAGCCAGACCGCGACCGTGGTCGGCGGGTTCGGCGAGGATCCGGTGGTGCGGGCCTACGTCGAGGGCGAGCTCGGCGACACCCTGGTCCACAACGACGACACCGCGCTGGGCGAGACCTGGGCGGCGGCCGAGTACGCCCAGGCGCTGCGCCAGCTGGTCCCCGGCCTGCCGCACGTCACGTTCGTGGCATCGGGCGCCGAGGCCAACGAGAAGGCGATGGCGCTGTGCCGGCTCAACTGTCCGCGCAAGGCCGCGACCCGGGTGCTGGCGTTCGACGGCAGCTTCCACGGCCGGACCCTGCTCGCGCTGCACGCGACCCACTCGCCGAGCAAGCGCGCGCCGTTCGAGCTCACCGGCTACCAGTGCCAGTTCGCGCCGTTCCCGCTGTGGAACACCCCGGGCGACGAGCCGGCGGCCCCGAGCGGGTTCTACGCCGCGGCGGCCAGCGGCGACGTCGCCGAGCTGCGCGGCCGGTTCGGCGACGCCAAGGACGATCCGCTGCTCGCCGCCGAGGCCGGCGCGCTGGCCGCCGTCCACGACGCGCTCGCGACCGGCGACTACTTCTGCGTGATGATCGAGCCGATGCAGAGCGAGGGCGGCGACCGCTACGCCACCGAGCGGTTCTTCCGCGCGCTGCGCCTGCTCACCCGGTTCCACCAGACCTTCCTGGTGTTCGACGAGGTCCAGGTCGGGTTCGGGCTCGGCGGGCCGTTCGCCTGGCACTCGCGGTTCCGGCTGCTCAACGCGCGCGGCCAGCCCGACTACCCCGACGCGGTGACGTTCGCCAAGCGCGCCCAGGTCGGCGTGGTGATGTCGCGGTTCGCCGATCCCGAGCCGGCCAGCGCCCACAACGCGTCGCTGGTCCGCGGCCGGATCCACGCCGACATGGTGTCGACCTCGCACAACGCCGAGCGGCTCGAGAAGCTGGTCCAGCCCCGGCTCGCGCAGATCGCGCGAGCTTATCCGCACCTGGTGCAGCACCCGCGGGCCACCGGCTACGCCTTCGCGTTCGATCTGCCCACGCCGGCCCACCACGACGCGTTCATCGGCCAGCGGTTCTGGCGCGGCGCGGTGGTGTTCGGCGCCGGCACCCGCACCGCGCGCTACCGGCTCAACGACAACTTCCACGCCCGCGAGATCGATCTGCTGTTCGAGACCATCCGGCGCTCGCTGTCGTGGCTCGACGCCCACCCGGGCAAGAAGGCGCCGGAGTGGGAGGAGGTGGCGGACACGGCGGCGGCGGCGCCGGCGGCGGCCAAGCTGCCCGAGCTGCGCTACCGCCTGGTGCCGCACAGCGAGGCGATGGATCAGCTGCCGGCGATCCTCGACATCGAGTACCAGGTCTACGAGCCGGCGCGGCGGACGCCGCCGGCCGAGATCCGCGCTGCGATCGAGGACGCCGAGGGCGCGCTGCTGGTGGTCGAGAGCCCGGCGCCGGGCGATGGCGGCCACTGGCAGCTGGTCGGGTTCGCGATCGGCGCCCCGCTCGAGGACTGCAAGGATGTCGAGGGCCCCGACGACGATCCGATGCTCGGCAAGCGCAACACGCTGTACTCGGTGTCGATCACCGTGGCGCCGGGCTACCAGAGCGCGGGCGTCGGGCGGCGGCTCAAGGAGGCCCAGCTGCGCGACGCGCGGGCGCGCAAGAACCCCGACGGCACGCCGCGCTACCGCTACGTGTCGAGCCGCAACCGGGTCGGCCGCACCGCGGAGATGGCGCACTTGAACCGGGTGTTCGGCGCCCACGTGGTCTCGGTGCTCACCGGCCAGTACGAGGACCCGGAGGGCCAGGCGATCTACTACCGGATCCCGCTCGGGCCGATCGTGCCCGATCCGGTGGTCAAGCAAGAGGTCCTGCGCCGGCGCGCCCAGGCCCGGCCGCCGGGCGACCTGGCGCGGGGCGCGGCGCACGATCCCGAGATCGCGCCCGAGATCGCGTACGACCTGGCGTCGGGGCTGACCCGGCCGTTCGCGTCGGGGCCGGCGTCGTTGCGCGCGCTCGAGGACCAGGGCCTGTTGTACGGCCCGGCGGTCAACAAGATCACGCTGATGAACTACGTCACGCCGGCGACGGTGCGCGCGCTCGAGTGGATCGGCGCGCTGGTGCCCGAGCTGCCGCACATGTACCTGACGTCGAGCCGCGACGAGGCGATCGACAAGGCGCTGCGCCTGATCCGCTGCACGCGCAAGACCGCGCAGGTCGCGATCGGCGTGGCCGGCGGCTACTACGGCCACACCGCGGCGACCTGCCGGTCGCTGTCGGATCCGGACGTCCACCTCGGCGGCCCGGCGCACTTCGCGTGGCCGCGGGTGCCGCACCCGGCCCAGGCCGGGACCGCCGCGACGATCGCCGCGCTGCGCGCCGCCGTCGCCGCCGCGGGTGGGCCGGCGAACGTGCTCGGCCTGGTCTACGAGCTGGTGCAGGAGCGCACCGGGCAGGTGCTGCCGGCCGAGTTCGTCGCCGCGCTCGGCGCGCTGCGCACCGAGCTCGAGCTGCCGCTGATCGCCGTCGAGGTGACCACGCACAGCTACCGCAGCGGCAAGGGGCCGTTCCTGTCGACCGCGATCGGCCTCGTGCCCGACGTGCTCGCGTGGTGGGGCGGCGGCCAGACCGGATATCTCCACGTCGCGTCCCGGTGGTTCATCAGCTCGCCGCTCACCCTGGTCTCGACCTGGGACGGCGACGAGCTGTCGCTGATCCGCCAGCACCACCAGCTGCGCGCGGCGCGCGGGCTCGACATCGCCGGCGCCTCGGCGGCGCTGGACCACGCGCTCGGCAACGCCGCGGCGTCGGGGCTCGGCGCGTACCGCGTGATCGACGCGGGCGCCTCGGCCGCGACGCTCGCCCGGGCGCTGGCCGAGCGCGGCATCGCGGTGCGCCGGTTCCCCGGGGGCCGGCTCGGCGTGATCCCGGCGCTCGATCAGATCGAGGCCGCGGCTCACGCGCTGGGCGCGGCGCTGCGCGAGGTGGGCTAGCCGTGCGCCAGCTCGAGCTGCCGGCGGGCGAGCCGCCGCGCGAGTGGGGGCGGATCCACGGCGAGACGTTTCGCGGCGAGGTCGTGGCGCTCGCGGCGATCCGGACGTACCTGTGCACCAAGATCGGCGGCTTCGGCGCGGCCGCCGATGTCCGCGCCGCGGCGTCGGCGCACCTGCCGGTGCTCGAGCGCTACCACCGCGGGCTGTACGAGGAGCTGCTCGGCATCGCCGAGGGCGCCGCGGTGTCGCCCGAGGACATCGTGATCGCCAACCACTACACCGATCTGCGCGATCTCGATCCCGATCCGCGGACCTGGCGGCCCGCGCCGCTGCGCGATGATCCCGAGGCCACCGGGCGCGCGGGACCCGGCGCGGGGGGCCTGGGCGGCGACGGCTGCAGCGTGATCTGGGCCGAGTCTGCCACCGGGCGGATCCTGGCGCAGACCTGGGACATGCACGCCACCGCGATCCCCTACGTGATGATGCTGCGCGTGCCGGAGTCGGCCGACGGCCCGGCGGCGACCTTGCTCACCGTGACCGGCTGCCTCGGCATGGCCGGGATGAACGCGGCGCGGGTCGCGATCGCGATCAACAACCTGTACTCGACCGACGCCACGCTCGGCGTGGTGTGGCCGGCCGTGGTGCGGCGCGCGCTGCACACCCGCTCGGCGCCGGCGGCGCGCGACGCGATCGCGACCAGCCCGATCGGCTCGGGCCACCACTACTTCGTCGCCGACCGCGGCGCCGCGTTTGCGATCGAGGCGTCGGGCACGCGGCGCAAGCAGGTGTTCGGCGGCGGTGGCTCGTACTGCCACACCAACCACTGCCTCGATCGCGACGTCGCGGCGCGCAGCAAGGTGCCACAGGCCAGCACGACCTACGACCGGATGACCTGGCTCGAGGCCAGCGTGGCGCGCGCTCCGGTCGCCGACCTCGGCGATGTCTGGCAGCGGCTCGGCAGCGAGGACGGCTGGCCGCGCAGCGTGTGCACCAACATGGCCACGCCCGAGGCGCCGCACGGCGCGGCGACCTGCGGGGCGATCGCGATGAATCTGGACACCGGCGAGCTCTGGGCCCAGCAGGGCCTGATCCACAACGTCGCCGCCGAGCGCTGGAAGGTATGACAAGGACCGCCATGGACCACCCGTTCTTCTTCACCTGGAGCGCGCAGAGCTCGGTCAAGCCGGTCGAGCTGACCGGCGGCGAGGGCGCGTGGTTCACCACCGCCGACGGCGCGCGCTGGCTCGACCTCGGCTCGCTGAGCTACCAGGTCAACGCCGGGCACGGCCGCAAGCGGATCGTCGAGGCGATCAAGCGCCAGGCCGACCAGCTGTGCCTGTCGACCGCCCACGCCGTGTTCCCGGCCAAGGTCGAGCTCGCCGAGCGGCTGCTGAGGCTCGCCGGCCCGGGGTTCTCGAAGGTGTTCTTCACCCTGGGCGGGGCCGAGTCCAACGAGAACGCGCTCAAGATCGCGCGGCTGGTCACCGGGCGGTTCAAGCTGATCAGCCGGTACCGCAGCTACCACGGCGCGTCGATGGGCGCGCTGAGCCTGACCGGCGACTGGCGGCGCACCCTGGTCGAGCCCGGGCTCGCCGGCGTGGTCCACGTCCACGACTGCTACTGCGATCGCTGCCCGTTCGGCCAGCGGGTCGAGAGCTGCGCCCGCGAGTGCGCGAGCCACATCGCGACCACGATGAAGCTCGAGGGCGCGCGCTCGGTCGCCGCGGTGATCATCGAGCCGGTGCCCGGCGCCAACGGCGTCCTGGTGCCGCCGCCCGAGTACTGGCCGATGGTGCGCGCCGCGTGCGACGCCGAGGGCGCGCTGCTGATCGCCGACGAGGTGCTCACCGGCTTCGGCCGCACCGGCAAGGCGTTCGGTCACCAGCACTGGAACGTCACCCCCGACCTCATCACCTGCGCCAAGGGCCTGACCTCGGGCTACCAGCCGCTCGGCGCCGTGATCGTCCACGATCGCGTGGCGCGCCACTTCGACGACAACCTCCTGGCCTGCGGCCTGACCTACTACGCGCACCCGACCGCGTGCGCCGCCGGGGTCGAGACCCTCAAGCTCTACGACGACGAGGGCCTGTTCGACAACGCGGCGCGGCTCGGGCCGGTGCTGCGCCGCGAGCTCGACGCGGTCGCCGCCCGGCTCGAGGTCAAGACGTTCGTGCGCGGGCTCGGCCTGCTCGCCGCGCTCGAGCTCGAGGCGCCGCCGCCGGCGTGGACCCGGCTCGGCGCCGAGCTCGCGGCGCGCAAGCTGTCGCTCCACGACGACGGCAAGCGCGGGACCTGCATCTTCGCGCCGCCGTTGTGCATCACCGAGGACGAGCTGGTGCGCGGCGTGCGCGGGTTCGGCGACGCCGCGGTCGCTGCGTTCGGCGGCCGGGCCGGAGGGGCGTCGTGACGACGATCGGCCGCCACGGCCACAAGGTCGTCGCCTCGGTCGCCGACGCGCTCGCGCCGCTCGAGAACGGCATGACGATCCTGGTCGGCGGCTTCGGCCTGTCCGGCAACCCCGAGGCGCTGATCCGCGGCGTGATCGAGCGCGGCGTGCGCGACCTGACGGTGGTGTCCAACAACGCCGGCAACCTCGGCAAGGGCCTCGCGCTGTGGCTGCGCGCCGGCATCGTCCGCAAGGTGATCTGCAGCTACATCGGCACCAACGAGGACCTCCACACCCGGATGGCCTCGGGCGAGGTCACCGTCGAGATCACGCCGCAGGGCACGCTCGCCGAGCGGATGCGCGCCGCCGGCGCCGGGATCCCGGCGTTCTACACCCCGACCGGCGTCGGCACCGTGGTCGAGAACGGCAAGGACACCAAGGAGTTCGACGGCCGGCGCTACCTGCTCGAGCGCGCGCTGCGCGGCGACGTCGCGCTGGTCCGCGCCCACACCGCCGACCGCTTCGGCAACCTCCGGTTCTGGCGCACCGCGCGCAACTTCAACCCGGTGATGGCCGCGGCCGCCCGGCTCACCATCGTCGAGTGCGACCACCTGGTCGACACCGGCGCGCTCGATCCCGACGACGTCCACCTGTCCGGCATCCACGTCCACCGCATCGTCCACGTCCCCGAGCACGAGAACGCGTTCGAGTACCGGACCGTGAGGAAGCGCCCATGACAACGCCCACGCCCACGCTCTGGTCGACCGAGGACATGGCCCGCCGCGCGGCGCGCGAGATCGCCGCCGGCTCGATCGTCAACCTCGGCATCGGCCTGCCCACCCAGGTCGCCGACTACCTCCCCGAAGGCCACGCCTCGCTGCACTCCGAGAACGGCCTGCTCGGCATCGGCCCGTTCCCCTACGACGGCGACGAGGACCCCAACCTGATCAACGCCGGCAAGCAGACCATCACCGTCGTCCCCGGCGGCGCGACCTTCGACTCGGCGAGCTCGTTCGCGATGATCCGCGGCGGCCACGTCGACCTCGCCATCCTCGGCGCGATGCAGGTCTCCGCCGCGGGCGATCTCGCCAACTGGGCGGTCCCCGGCGGCAAGGTCATGGGCATCGGCGGCGCGATGGACCTCGCGTCGGGCTGCCGCCACGTCATCGCGATGATGCAGCACGTGACCAAGAAGCACGAACACAAGCTGGTCGCGACCTGCAGCTACCCGCTCACGGCGGCCCGCGTGGTCTCGCTCGTGATCACCGACCTCGGCGTGTTCGCGCCCAGCGGCGACGGGTTCCGCGTCGTCGAACTCGCCCCGGGCGTCACCCGCGACCACGCCCAGGCTTGCACCGGCGCCCCGCTCGCCTGATCAGCGGAGAGTTCGAGCCATACCGGTCGAGGCACGCTCTGTCTCCCGATCTCGCCGCGCTCGAGCGCGCGCTGTCCGACGACGCCGCGCGCGAGCTGCCGCCGTTCGGCGCCGACAGCGTGCGGCGGGCGCGCACGCTGGGCCCGGCCGCGACGCCGGTGCTGCAGGCGCATGTCCAGGCGCGCGGCGACGACGCGCTGCTTGCGCTCGAGGCGCTGCGTGTCGCCGATCCGGCGGGCTACCAGGCGCAGCCCGGCGCGGCGCGGGCGGCGATCTACGTCGCCGCGCTGGGCAAGGGCCGGTACTTCAACACCTGGGGCCAGCCCGGCATGGCGCTCACCGATACCGCGCGCGCACTGGCCGCGCTCGGCAACGACGCGGTCGCCGCGCTGGCGCCGCTGCTCGCCGATCAGCGCCCGGCGCCGTCGTCGGGCAGCCAGGACGCGACGCTGGCGCAGATGAACGGCAACCGGGTGTGCGACTACGCGTGGGTGCTGATCCACGAGGCGCGCGGTACGGAGTACGTCTACGCCTCCGCGCCCGCCGACCGCGATCGCGAGATCAGCGCGCTGCGGGCCGCGCTCGCGAACCGGCCGTGACGCCGGGCGAGCTCGCCGCCGCGCACCGGCGCGATGCCGCGCGGGGCGCGATCGCCGCGCTGCGGCCTGAGCCCTCGACGCGAGCGACCTGCGCGGCTGGCACTTCGTCACCACCGGCGGCCTGCTGCTGCACCGCGCGCGGCATGGCCTCGATCAGGGGATGAACGGCCGCTACGCGTTCGTCCAGGACGATTACCCGGATTGCCTCGAGGGTCTGCGCCGGGTCGCCGCGGTGTTCGTCGCGTGGCGGCGACCGATCGAGCGCGTGATCGCACCGAGCGATCGCGCGAGCGCGATCCTCGCGGCTGCCGCGGCCGAGGTCCTCGGCTGCCCGGTGGCCTCGCTCGACGCAGCCGCGGGCCTCGTCGTGGTCCATGATCTCGATCGCCTCGCTCCCGCCGATCTCGCTGCGCTCCGCGCCGCGGATCCCGCGCGCCCGCTGTACGCGCACAGCGCGGCGTGGACCGAGGAGCGCCCGGTCGCGGCCGATCTGGTCATGCGGTTGTGCCAGCACCATCGCGCGCCGTGGGATGCCCGGATCGGCGTCGATCCGGCGACCGGCGCACCGCGCGAGCTCCCGCCCGACAGCGCGAGCGACGCCGAACTCGCGTCACGCATCGTACGGGCGTCGCTGGCCGACGACGCGCTCGACGATCTACCCGCGCTGCTCGCGCTCGCCGAGGTCGCGCGGCCAGCGGTGGCGGGCGCACGCTCGCGCGCGTGGGCCGGGTCGCCGGTGCCCAGCCTGCGCTTCGCTTGAGGTCGCCGCCGCCGCTCCCGCGGTGAGCCGGCGTTCACAGATCGGGCGACCGGATCTGCCGCGCGGGATCCGCCCGCGCTTGCTGTTACGAACACGGAACGATCGCGGAGGTCGTGCGTTACGAGCGGCCACCGGTTCGCTTGCCGCGCTGCGAGCGAACGCTGGCAACCCGTCACTTGTTCAAGGAAATCATCATGCGAGCTTGTATACGCACCCTGTTCATCGCTGTCATCGCTGTAGGCTGTGCCACAGACCATACAGACACTCTCGGGTCCGCCGAGCAAGGCGTCGCCGAGCTCCGCGTCGACCCGGCATCGCTGTCCACGCCGATCACGCGGGTGATCGTCGAGGCGGCCGGGCGGTCGTCGGACCTGGTGCTCAATCCGGCCACCGGGACGTTCGACGGGACGCTGTTCCTGCCGTCGGGGACCCAGAGCCTGGTCGCGAGCGCCTTCTCGGCCGAGGTGCTCGTCGGCCAGAGCCGGCCGACCTCGGTCGAGGTCGCGGCCGGGGCGGTCACGCGGATCGTGATCCGGATCCTCGATCTCTCGATCCAGGCGCCGCCGGTGTATGGCCCGATCATCGACTCGCTGGCGTTCCCGACCACGACCCAGGTGGGCGCCGCCGCGACGTTCGCGATCTCGGCGATCGCGCCGGTCGGCGATCCGGTGTTCTACACCTGGTCATCGACCTGCGCCGACGCGACGTTCTCGGCGCCGGGCGCGGCGACGACGACCTGGTCCAAGCCGGCGGAAGGTCCCTGCACGGTCACCGTGCTGGTCACGTCGAACGGGTTCAGCCTCGCGCAGAACTTCCTGATCGTGGTGTTTCCGGCGGGCACGGGCAGCGGCGCGGTCGACGTCAGCGGTGCGTTCGTGATCGCCCCATCGCTCGAGCTGAACCTCCCCGGCGCGGGCTGCAATCTGTTCGCCGGCAACAACGCATCGTGCCCGGTCGCGGTGACCTCGCCCGGCGCCACGATCTACGAGGCCTCGGTGTTCAGCTGGGGCGGCAGCGACCCGGGCACGCTCGAGATCTCCGACAACTGCGGCGGTCGGTTCGGCCGCTCGTTCCATAGCCCGAGCGACATCTTCGGCTTCTGGCTGCCGCCGCTCGGCGGCGGGATCTGCATCCTGACCGCGCGCGCGGTGAGCAGCGACGGACTGGTCACGACGCAGTCGGCGGCGATCCTCACCCACCCGGGCACCGCCGGCACGGCGCTGCCGCCGTCGATCGGCGCGTCGATCCAGACGCCGAACAACGGTTGCGGCTTTTCGGGGCCCGGCCCGGTCGCGAACTGCGGGGTGATGCAGGCCGGTCAGCCGATGACGCTGTTCGGCGGCATCGCGTGGCAGGACGGCTTCCCGGGCTCGGTCACGGTCCTCGACGACTGCGGCGGCGTGCAG
>Ga0307515_10007756_pt1 | contig 21127 bp, 16 predicted proteins | sample 17_EM_MG_FD_194513 | JGI IMG/M metagenome (GOLD analysis project Ga0307515, IMG submission 194513) | Populus trichocarpa ectomycorrhiza microbial communities from riparian zone in the Pacific Northwest, United States - 17_EM | ecosystem: Host-associated > Plants > Roots > Unclassified | place...
GGCCCATCTTCGCCAAGGCCAACAACATCACCGGGGTCACCTGGACGGCCATGGACCCGCCACTGCGCGAAACCATGCTCGTGCGCGGCGACATCGAAGCCATCACCGGCTTCTCGTTCACCTCACTGCTCAACCTCGAAGCGCGCGGCATCAAGGCCGACGATGTGGTGATCCTCCCCTACCCCAGCTACGGCGTGAAGCTGTACGGCAACGCGGTCATCGTGGGCGAAGAATTCCTGAAGAAGAACCCCGAGGCAGTGAAGGCGTTCTTGCGCGCCTTTAGCAAGGGCATGAAAGACGTTGTCGCCGACCCGAAGGCGTCGATCGCCACAGTGAAGGCACGCGACGGCATCATCAACGAGGAACTCGAAACCCGGCGCTTGAAGCTCGCCCTGGATGCGACGGTGCTGACAGCGGACGCGAAGGCCGAAGGCTTTGGTGAAGCGAAAGGCGGGCGCCTGGCGTTGATGGCAAGCCAGGTGTCGGATGCGTTCGGGACCAAGGAACGGGTGAATGCAGGGGCGGTGTGGAATGGCGGGTATTTGCCAACGGCCGCGGAGAGGGACATCTTCAAGGTGGTCAGGAAGTAAGCTCGGCCGCCTCGGAGCGCAGAGCACCCAATCGAAGCAATGCGGTAGTTGCGTCAAGCGCGAGCGAAGCGACGCGTCATCGTGCGATGCGCAGCGAGCCGAATCTGGTGTTCGTCCCCCCCTTCGGACGAGCTGAGCAGCACAGGGCTTTGCGGCGCGCGCGCAAGCGCGCATCCACAACTAACTTCGCGCCGTTTGTCTGAACGCAGCGAGCGCAGCGAACGAAGTGAGTTTGGCGCGGCCGCAAAGACCGAGCAGCGCAAGGCAGCCCTCGCACCGCGAGGGCCGAGTCGGCAGGGGTCGCTTCTTTGCCTCCTTTCTTGTCGACACAAGAAAGGAGGTCGGCCGCCGGGCCGAAATCCCGGCGCGGCCTCACGCAGTGAACAAGACTCACATGCGAATGCAGGCACGGAAAGCGCCCGGCGCGATAGGCGTGGGGCTTCGGCACATCAGCCGAAGCGGATTGAGTTGGCCCAAGCCAGCCGCTAAGGCAAATCCACCGATACCTGAAACATCAACGCCGAATTCCCCAACACATTCACCTGCGCCGAATAAACCGGCGTGAACTGCCAACCCATGGACAACACGAGCCCCGGCGAGAACCCGCCGTGGTTGAACGGCACCTTGTCCTTGAACTCGCCCTTGTACCCATACAGCACGCCCGCCGTCCACTGGGCGAACAGCTGCGAATAGTCGCTCCAGTTCTCCAGCCGCTGCCCGCCGTACAAGTAGGTGCTGGGCTGCCCGAAGGAGTTGCTGAAGTAGGTGCCGCCGAAAACGATGCCGTCGGCGCGCTGCCGCTCCAGGCCGATCATGCGAACCGGGCGGTGCTCAGGGTCGCGTGAATAATGGAAGGTGTAGGGCGACGCCATCAGGCGCCAGAAATCCCTGCTCGGGGCAGCGACCGCAGGAACCGGTTCGCTGGGCGACACTGACGGAGGTTGAGCGGTCTGTGAATGGGCAGAAAAAACACAGCAGAACAGGCCCGTGGCCAGCGCAGGAACAAGGAATCTCATGCTCGCAATTGTCGCCAGATTTTTGAGCACTTCTGGCCGAGGGATACGAAGCTTCGCAACGCTCTGTGTGACGCTTTCCATGCTGTCGGCACTCGGGGGCTGCGCCTGGTGGGACAACAAGGAACGCGAACTTGTCTACCGGCCGACGCCCGGCAAGAACGCCGACTTCAAAGGGCTTCGGCCCGGCGACGAGATGTATTCGGTGAGCGTGCCCGGTGCGGCCATCGGCACCAAAGACAAGCTCGAGATCTGGTGGATGCCGCAGCCAGACAACCCCGACGCACCCGCGCTGCTGTACCTGCACGGCACTTTCCGCAGCCTGTACCGCAACTACCCGAAGATCGAAGCCCTGCGCGATGCCGGCTTCGCGGTGATGGCGGTCGACTACCGCGGCTGGGGCGACAGCTCGCCCATCATCCCGTCCGAAAAAACCATTCTCGATGACGCCGACGTGGCCTGGACGGAGTTCATCCAGCACGTGCCCGACCCGCGCAAACGCGTGATCTTCGGCCACTCGATGGGCGGCGGCGTGGCGATTGACCTGGCCAGCCGCAAGCGCTACCTCGTCGACTACGCCGCGCTCATCACCGAATCGACCTTCACCAACCTGCCCGACGTGGCCGCGTCAGTGGGGATGATCGGCACCGTGGCCTCGTGGATCACCCGCCAGAAGTTCGATTCCATCGACAAGATCGGCAAGGTCGACGCGCCCATCCTGATGATGCACGGCCAAGAAGACAAGACGGTGCCGGTGGAGCTGGGCCGAAAATTGCGTGATGCTGCGCGCCCCGGCGTGCGGTGGCTTGAAGTGCCCGGTGGCAGCCACAGCGGCCTGCACCGCGAGGCGCCTCAGCTCTACCAGCAGGCCGTGAAGTCTGTCATCAACCAGTTGCTCAAATCTCCATGAATCCAATCGCTTTGCCGAAGCGCTCGCGGGTCGAACGCCGGGCCGCTCCCAAGCCGGCCCGTGCCCGCAGCGAGACGCGGCGGGCACTCCGGCCGTCCATGCCCGCGCAGGCGGGCATGGAGCCGCGGCCATCGTTCCCCTCGGGGGATCGGCCGGCGTACTCGACGGACGAGGGGTCGACATGACCAGTTTCGTGGACTTTCGCAATGTCTGGCTCGCGTACAACGACGAGCTGCTGGCAAAGAAGCAGTTCGCCGTCGAAGACATTTCGCTGCAGGTGGGGCGCGGGGAGTTCATCGCGATCGTCGGGCCTTCGGGCTGCGGCAAGTCCACCTTCATGAAGCTCGCCACAGGGCTGAAGATGCCTTCGCAAGGCAGCATCCTCATCGACGGCAAGGAGGTCAGCGGCCCGCTCAAGATCACCGGCATGGCGTTTCAGGCTTCGTCGCTGCTGCCCTGGCGCACCACGCTGGACAACGTGCTGCTGCCGCTCGAGATCGTCGAACCCTACCGCAGCAACTTCCGCAAAGAGCGCGCGGCTTACGCCGACAAGGCGCGCAAGCTGCTGCAAAGCGTGGGGCTGGGCGGCTATGAAGACAAGTTCCCGTGGCAGCTGTCGGGCGGCATGCAACAGCGCGCATCGATCTGCCGCGCGTTGATCCACGAGCCCAAGATGCTGCTGCTCGACGAGCCCTTCGGCGCGCTCGACGCCTTCACGCGCGAAGAGCTGTGGTGCATCCTGCGCGACCTGCAGACGGTGCAGCAGTTCAATGTCATCCTCGTCACGCACGATCTGCGCGAAGCCGTCTTCCTGGCCGACACGGTGTATGTGATGAGCCGCAGCCCAGGGCGGATGCTCGTCCAGCGCAAGATCGAGTTGCCGCGGCCGCGCGAACTGGAGATCACCTACACCAAGCCGTTCACCGACATCGTGCTTGAGCTGCGCGAACACATCGGTGCGATCCGCCACACCAACGGCAAGCCAGCGGGTGGCGTGGTGGGGGCCGCGCAATGACGAAGGCTCAACGATTGCAACTGGCACCGTGGCTGCTGCTGATCGCCGTGCTGCTGCTGTGGGAGCTGGTCTGCCGCGGCTTCAATGTCTCGGAGTTCATCTTCCCCGCACCGTCTCGCATCGCCACACAGTTGTTCGAGTTCAAGGGCGTGATCGCCGGCCATGCATGGCGCACCTTCTGGGTCACGATGGTGGGCTTCGGGATCTCCATCGTCGTCGGCACGCTGCTCGGCTTTCTGATCGGCAGCTCGCGCCTGGCCTATGCAGCGATGTATCCGTTGATGACGGCGTTCAACGCACTGCCAAAAGCCGCCTTCGTGCCCATCCTCGTGGTGTGGTTCGGCATCGGCGTCGGGCCGGCGGTGCTCACCGCGTTCCTGATCTCCTTCTTCCCGATCACCGTCAACATCGCAACGGGCTTGGCCACGCTCGAACCCGAGCTCGAAGACGTGCTGCGCGTGCTCGGCGCCAAGCGCTGGGACGTGCTCATCAAGGTCGGCCTGCCACGTTCGATGCCGTACTTCTACGGCTCGCTGAAGGTCGCGATCACGCTGGCTTTCGTGGGCACCACGGTGTCGGAGATGACCGCCGCCAACGAGGGCATCGGCTACCTGCTGATCTCGGCCGGCTCGTCGATGCAGATGGGCCTGGCCTTCGCCGGCCTGCTGGTGGTGGGTGCGATGGCGATGGCGATGTACGAGTTGTTTGCCGTGATCGAGAAACGCACGACCGGCTGGGCGCACCGTGGTTCCAATCACAACTGAGCCGTCAGCTGATCGGATATCGTCGCCCCCGACGTGACTACACCGCCCCGAGAACCCGCCACCGCAACGCTGTGGAAGAACCATGACTACATGCTGCTGTGGAGCGGCCAGGTCGTGTCCACGCTCGGGTCCAGCGCTGCGGCCATCATCTACCCGCTGCTGATCCTGGCGATCACTGATTCACCCGGTGCCGCAGGCTTGGCGTCAGCGCTGCGTGCCCTGCCCTATCTGCTGTTCAGCCTGCCGGTCGGCGCGTTGATCGACCGCTGGGACCGCAAGCGCGTGATGATCGTGAGCGACGTACTCCGCGCTGTGGTGGTGCTTACCATTCCGTTGGCGCTGTGGTTCGATGCCTTGACGCTCTGGCACATCTACGCTGTTGCCTTCGCCGAGGGCAGCCTCTATGTGTTCTTCAACATCGCCGAAGTGGCCGCGCTGTCGCGCGTGGTGCCGACGCCTGACCTTCCGCGGGCCGCGGCGCAGAACGAAGCCGCCTTCGGCGCCGCACAGATCGCCGGCCCGTCGCTCGGTACGTTGATGTTCCAGACGCTGGGGCGCGCTGCACCTTTTGTTGCCGACGCGTTCTCGTACCTCGTATCGGCGGCTTGCTTGTGGAAGATCAAGACCGACTTTCGCACCCCACCCGCCACCGGCACGCGTCGGCTGAAGGCCGAGATCGCAGAAGGCCTGAGCTGGCTCTGGCATCAGCCGCTGATCCGCTACATGGCCTTGCTGACGGGCGCGATGAACTTCGTCTACGCCGCCACGCCGCTGTTGCTGATCGTGCTGGCCAAGCAGATGGGTGCGAGCGACCTCGACATCGGCCTCGTTTTCAGCATCGGGGGCATCAGCGGCATTGCAGGCTCGCTGATCGGCGGGCGCATCCAGCGGCGCTTCAGCTTCGGGCAAGTCATCGTCGCAGTGGTGTGGACACAGGCATTGCTGTTCCCGCTGTACCTGGTGGTGCCGAAGTTCTATCTGTTGGGCGCCGTCTTTGCGCTGATCTACACGCTGGCGCCGGTCTACAACGTCGTGCAGTTCAGCTACCGGCTCGCGCTCATCCCCGATGCCTTGCAGGGCCGCGTCAACAGCAGCTTTCGCCTGCTGGCGTTCGGCTTCAACCCATTGGGCGCAGCGCTGTGCGGTTTGCTGCTGGAGCACATCGGCAGCACGCCGACGGTGCTGCTGTTTGCGGCCTGGTATGTGGGGATGGCCGTGGTCACGCAGCTCAACCCGCATGTGCGCAACGCGCCATCGCTGGCCACAACCAAGAGAACCTGACCATGGGTTGGCACGGACACCTGAAACTCACCTACCGGAACAAGGCACAGCGCAGCGTCGTGCACGACGAGCACAACGGTCCGCTGCGCATTCTTCAGAGCCTGTACCCGGAAGGCGACGCCATCTGCCACAACGTGCTGGTGCACCCGCCCGGCGGCGTGGTGGGCGGCGACGTGCTGCAGATCAGCGCACACGTCGGCACTGGTAGCCATGCGCTGATCACCACACCCGGTGCCACCCGCTTCTACCGCAGCACCGGTGCATTGGCACAGCAGATGCTCACGGCCCAGGTGGATGACGGTGCGCGGCTCGAGTGGCTGCCGCTCGAGACTATCCTCTATCGCAACACGCTGGCCGAGAACCGCATGCGCTTCGAGCTGGCACCCGGCGCAGAGATGATCGGGTGGGATGTGCTGGCACTCGGCCTGCCGGCCAGCAACGAGCGCTTCGACGCAGGCCGCTACACGCAACAGATCGAGTTGCCCGGGGTGTGGCTGGAGCGCGGCACGGTCGATGGCAGCGACAGCCGCCTGCTCGACTCGCCGCTCGGCTGGGCGGGCCACAGCGTGCTGGCGACCATGTGGTTCGCCGCCGGGCAAGCGATTGCCACGCCGCGGCGCGACGCCCTGCTGGATGCCGCGCGAGAAGCCATGGATGCGGACCCGTTGCGAGCCACTGCGGGCTGCACCGCACCGCATGCCGAGGTGGTGGTGCTGCGCGCATTGGCGCACCGCGTGGAGCCGGCGATGCATCTGCTGACCGAAGTCTGGCGGCGGTGGAGAGCGCTGGCCTGGTCACTGCCCGCGACGCCGCCACGCGTGTGGCGGACCTGATCAAGACCGCACCCTTCACCCGGTCAAGCAGCCGCTGCCATCGGCAGCGTTCGTACACTGGGTTGTTGATCTGACAGGCCCTTACCGTCGCATGAAGGCTTTCAAAACGTGGATCGTTTGCGCGCTGGCTGTCGCGTGGTTCGGCACCTACTTCGATGCCCGTGCAGCCGACCCCGTGCCTAAGGCTCCGCCGGAGCCACCTCGCTACACGTTCTCATGGCCGCTCGATGGCAGCGCGCTCAAGCCACGCGGTGGTTCGACTCGCGGCGCACCGGTGATGCTGGATCACGAACCTTCCACCGCTTGGAAGGCGCTCCAGGCACCGGGGCTCACACCGCAGGAACGCGATCGTCGGGCCATCCTCGCGATGGCAGGCACCTTCCGCGTCACCTTCGACTTCCTCGAGGTCGCCACCTATGCCGCGGCCGGCAAACCGCTCGGACCCTATCAATCCTGGGGGACGGAAAAGGTCTACGTCGACAAAGACGAAGCTGGCTTCGTCAGCCTCGTCCACATCCTCGAGATGCGGCTGCTCGACAAGAACGGCAAGATCAGCGATCCCTTCGTCACCAAGCACTGGCGCCAGGACTGGCGCTACGAGCCCGATGTGATCGTCGAATACAAAGGCGGTGATCGCTGGGAACGGCGGCCGGTAGCCGATGTCGAGCGGCAAGGCGCCTGGATGCAGACGGTCTACCAGGTCGACGAGTCGCCGCGTTACGCGAGCATCGGCCGCTGGCAGCACTCAGCCAGCTTCTCGACCTGGCTCGGCGCAGACACCTGGCGGCCGCTGCCTCGACGCGAATGGAGCGTGCGTGACGACTACCAAATGCTCCTCGGCACCAACCGCCACACCATCGGCCCGACCGGCTGGACGCAAGAGGAGAACAACCTCAAGACAGTCCTCACAGCGCAACGCGGCATCGACATCAGCCGCCCCTACGTGGCCCGCGAGTACGGCATGGCGCGGTATGAGCGCCTGCGTGATGCCGACTTCGCGGCAGCGGACCGCTACTACGAACGCACGCGCGCGTTCTGGGATCAGGTGCGAGATGCGTGGTCAGCAGCGTTCGATCGGCAAGGCACGATCACGCTACGCGGGCCGGTCGACAAGCTTGGATTGTTCATGCCCTTGTTCGAGCGGGCGGATCAGATCGAAGAGAAAGGCGTGGTGGCCGGGGACGATGATGGGAAGCTGATTCGCGAGGCGCTGGGGAAGATGAGGGTACATCGCTAAGTAGGGATAGAGGCCCAGATCTCTTTTGGTCACGTAGCGCAACGCGCGCGTGAACAGCTTCAAGCAGTTCCAGACTTCTTGATCTATTTCCTCGTAAGAGGTCGCCCGTTCTTCGGATCCAGCCCCCTGGCGCGCGCCATTTCCGCGATGCGCTCCTGAGCCGGCAGAGGCGGCGCAATGTTGGCCTTGTGTTCTTCCAACCACTTGAACTTGCCATCCCAGGGGGGTAGCTTGGCGGGTGGCAGCGGCACGATTTCGTTGATCTCAGGAACGGTGGGATTGAGGTACTCGTAGTCGGACAGGAAGTCACTAATCTTCTTATAGCGTCTTTCGCGCTCAGGATCGACAGGTTGATCGAGGCGATAGATTTCATCCGCATTGCCCTTGGGACTAAATGCGGTGGACAGTCGGTCTGCGGACGTGTCTTTACCGGCCGAAGCACCGATCTGAAAATACTTCAATGCCTCCGCAAACTGATTAGTGGCTTGGAAACGGATACCAAGTGAGTTCGCCGCCTTGGCGTGACTCTGATCTGCGGCGCACCGATACATGTCTAAGCCGATATTGGCGATTTCAGTGCCATTTTTTCGCTGATCCGTGAGTCGATCCCCGACCAAGTATTGTCCTTGAGGGCTACCCAGATCAGCTGACTTGCGGTAGTACTTGAACGCCAGCTCCTGGTCAGCCTTGACGCCATAGCCGTGCTCCAGGTACCAGCCCATGCCGTAGTACCCCGCAGGTATGCCGCGTTTGATGAGGTCTTGCACCAAGTCAATCACCTCATTGACTGGGTCGGCGCTCACGGCCTGACTGTTTTCCAGCATGTCACGCAACTCGATGTTGGCCTTGTCATGACCATAGGCTGTGGCGATACGCACCAAGCGCTCCATCGCAGGATAGACCGTCGGGTCTTGCTTGAGGATGTTGTTCTTGCGTAGCCAGCGCGCATATTTGTAGAGCTGCTCGGCCGCCGGGTCACGCGGCGGAATGTGATCCTTCTCCAGGGCACACGTGAACGCGAGTTGCTTCTTGATGTTGGCAGAAATTTCAGGTAGTTCACTCATGCCGGTTTCCTTGGCGTTGCACCCTGCGAGCAGCATCAATCCAGCAATGCCTACGACGAAGAGAGGAGTTTTGATGGGCTCCAAGTTCAATCCAAATTGCTGATCTTGTCGCTCGTGCGCAGAAACTCGGCGAGCTGAGCCAATGGACGAAGCCCCCACTTCTTCGCATCGGCGTTCTGCTCCATCACACCACTCCATTTCTTGTACGCATCGCTGAGCGCCATACCGCCGATCACCCGCCCCCCGGTGTACTTCTCCCACTGCTGAGTTCGCAACGGCATGGTGATCTCCGGCCGGTGATGCGCAATATTGAGTTCGCTGTCCACCTGCATGCTGCGGCTGTTGATGTTGGCGCTGCCCGCCGTCATGAAGGCATCGTCGATCAGCATCAGTTTGGCGTGGATGTAGACCTCCTGCCATTCTTGCCCGGCCGGCGTGTCCGGCGAAACCAGCGTCGCGATGTGCGCCTTGAGGCCGGGGATGTTGGCTTGTTTGATGGCCTCAGGGGTGCGGTCGCTGCCGAAGATTTTCTCTTTGAGGGAACGAGGCTCCAGGCGCGCCTTGGCGGCCTCCAGCTGCTGTTTGCGCGATTCCAGTGGGGCCAGTTTCTCGTTGATCGGCGCGTAGCGCTCGTTCAAACCCTGGCCGGCGCCGGAGCTGCCTTGCAGCAGCCGGGCTTGGCTGTCCAGCGCGTCACGCTGGCTCACCAGGGGCGCCATCGCAGCGTTGGTTTGGTCCAGTTCTTTGTTCACGTCCTCGAGGCGCTGGTCTCTGGCCACCTCAGGAAGGCGATCGGCGCGGCCCAGGTTGTCGAGCATGCGATAGGTGTTGACGGTACCCGACCCCATTCCCGCGTCTGACGAATTGGTAATGACGAACAAGTAAAGGGAACCGTGCTGCTCTGGCGTGCGGCCCCACTGCGACAGCTTGGCTGCGCTGGCTTTGATCTGATCCGCCAGTTTCGGCCATCGGAAGTACTGGTTTTCAATGTGGATGTACTGCGAGGCGTTGCTGCTGGCCTGCAGGTAGCACTTCATGATGTCGGTGCGCCCGTGCTGCGGCTGGGTCCGCAGAATCTGACAGACGGCCTGTGCGTCGATGCCACGCACGGGGTAGCCGCTAAAACTGGGCTGCGGGAGCGTCTGCTGAGTTTCTCGCTTCCATGCGCTGGCGAAATTGTTGAACAGGTCGCCCACGATGGGCCCTGTCACGCGGCTGGAGTAATCGTGCAAGGGCGTCCCGGAATTGCGCCCTTTGTTGGGCGCCTTGCGGGCACTGCTGTGGTGGGATTGATCCCAGTACCCGTCCAGCATGTTGTGGCCCATCACGAATCCCAGGGCAGCCTCTGGATCTTCGTAGTCCACTACAACCATTTTTTGGTGATGGCTCGGCGTCCACTTCAACGCCGCCTTCGTTCCCCAGGAAACACCTTCATCCAGGAAATTGATTTCCCCGATTTCCGCTTTGTCGCCAGGCGAATAAGAGCGGCTCGTAAAAAGAAGCTTGTCCTTGGGGAAGTCGTCGCTGATGACGTAACGGCGGTTCAGCTCGCCGGCGAACGATTGTTTGCGGTCGTAAATGCGATACCACTTCTCGTCGTACCGTTGCTGGTCATCGGTGCTGGAATCGGGTCTGTCGGAAGCACCGACGCTCCAACGACCCGGTGTATTGGCCTCACCAATTGCGGCACCTGTGACGTTCAGGCGGTCGTAGGGGGTGACCTGGAACGCCCAACACAACACCCGCACCGTCACACCCTCGCGCGCCTTCTTTTCCAGCAGCTCGCCGATCATGAGGTGCTGGCCATCGCGGATGAAGTACATGCTGGGCTGAAAGGCCCAGCAAATGATGCAGACACTTTTCTTGGCGGCCTCGATGGCCCGGTAGACCTCACCAAACGCCTCTTCGCCGTTCACCAGCGGCTTGAACGATGCCAGTTTGGGCGTGTATTCGCTCTTGTCGACGAACCAGGGCGGCGTGAACGACGCGCTGTATTGGCCTCGCTGAACAGGCACAACGTGGCGGCTGGGTGTAGCGGTGGGGGAGTCACTCATGGGGTGTGCGTAAGAAGTGGTCCAGGGGCATTTCGAACGATGCTCGACGTACCCGTGTCAATGAGCAGCTAGCTTTTGAATGCCTTGCTGTAGACCTCGCGCAGGGTCTCGGATACGCGGGTGTCGCCGGTGTCTGCTGCGGGCGTGCCAGGCTGATGTTTCAAATAGCCTTTGTTGGCGGGCTCGCCTTGCTCTGGATTCTTGTAGCCGTCGGCGATGGGTATGTCGTATTGCACGCCGTTGGCCATCTCCAGCTTGTAGCTTTGAACCACGGGTGAATGCATCACTTGCACCGTGCCGCTGCTGTCGAGCACATCCTGCTTGATCATCGCGCCGTCTGCGTACAGCTTGTAAGGCATGCCCGCCCAAGAGGTGCCCATACCAGCCGGTGCATTGTCAAACTGAAGCGCCATGGGGACGACCAGCGTTCCCGTCGGGAAGGTCGGCATGTCTTGGGTAATCTTGGCAGGACCGACCATGCTTTTTTGCGCCGCCTTGACCGTGATTTTTCCCGGGCACTGCACGGTGATGCCGCCGTCCTCGATGACGATCTGAGCACCACCCGAGGTCGCCAACGTGATCTTCTTGGCCGAGGCGAAATCGATGTGGCTGTTGGCACTCTGCACATTGACCAGCCCCTTGGCAGCCACTTGCGCATTGCCCGCCTGCGCTTGCATCTGCACCGGTCCTTGGCCCGCGATCATCGTGAGGCCCTTGCCCTTGGCACCTTCGCCGGCCTGCACCGCGCCGGCCAGGATGCCGAGGCTTTGCCCGGTGTTCACCCTCAGCTGATTGCCGCCCGCGATGTGCAGGTCTTGTCCGGCCTGCCAGCTGATGGCTTCGCCGCTGGCGAACTGGATGTCCTGGCCCGCCACCACAGCGAGGCCGGCTTTGGCGGAGATCGCCACGATGGGGTCGGTGGTGTGAGGCAGCTTGCCGTTGCCGGCCTGGGTGCTCTTGCTGTTCGCGTCGCTAATCGCGTTGTCGAGCGCGCTTTGGCTCACGGTGCCGCTGGCCGCTTGGTACAGCGCTTTCATCGGCGCGGCTTGGTCGCTCAGGACGCTGGTGCCGGTTTTCGTCGTGCCGATGGCGCTGGCAAGTGCCGTGGTCTGGTGCGTCTTGGCGGCCTGGCTGAAGCTGTCGGCCAAGGTCATCGCCTGCTTGAGCAAGGCCATGCCGGGGGCGTTGTCGCCAGCGGGATCGCTGAGGCCGGTGCCATAGCTGCTGATGAGCAGACCCTGCGTGGCACGGATGGCGCCGTAGGCATCGGTGCGCAGCTCGAAGCCCTGGCCGCGGAAGCTGCCACGGTGGTTGTCGGCCTGGTGGATCAGGTAACCCATGTTGAGCTGGCTGGCGTGCTGGGTGCTGGCCAGTTGCACGCGCAGCTGCCCGGGCGTGTCATCGAAGACCAGCTGGTTGAAGCCCTCGCCGCCGAACTCCTTGCTCTTGACGCCGCTCATTGCAGCGGCGTTGTTCTGTGCCTTCGCATCGGTCGTGGCCGCTCCGGCGGCGCCGCCGTGCCAGGCAGGCGCATGGCCGCCGGCACCGGAGCCCATCAGATTGCCTTGTGCGCTCGGACGGTGATCACTGCTCCCACTGTAGGCGCTGGTGTCGCTCTCAGCTGCAGCGCCGCCGGGTGTCGCTGGCAGGCCCGCTTCGCCCCGGCCGTTGTAGAGCGCACCGGTGACGATGGGCCGCTCGATGTCACCTTCGATGAATTGCAGCAGCACTTCCTGCCCGATACGCGGGATGAACTGGTGGCCCATGCCCGCTCCAGCCCAGCGCTGCACCACGCGAACCCAGCAGGTATTGCGGTTGTCGTCTCGTGCATCGGCATGCGGAGCGCTTTGCCAATGGAACTGCACCTTGATGCGGCCCATGGCATCGGTGTACAGCTCATCGGCACCACTGGGCGCGACGTTGCCACCAGGCCCCACGACGATGGCTGACTGCAGACCGAGCGCGGTGGGTTGATTCACCGGCATAGGGCGCCATGGAATTGCGCGGCGAATGGCCTGGAAGCGGCAGGCATACCCGAGTTCGGCAGCTTGGACCGCCAGCTCCGGATCGTCGTTCAGCGCAGACAGCAGAGTCGATTCACGTCCAGCCCCATTCAACTCGGCAAATGCATCTTCCTGATGAACGGTGTGTGCCAGTTGGTGGCTCAGTTCCTTGGGCAGGTTGTTGATGCCGAGGCTGTGCACGGTGTGCACGCCGAACTCGCGATCGGCGGCAGCCTGGCCCAACTCGCCGAGCGCATCGAGTGTGCTTTGCGTCAGCGCGAACCATTGACCCGCACGCAGGCTGCGCACCGTGCCGCGGGCGACCCAGGTCTTGTTGCGCGCTTCGAAGGCCTCTTGGTGGCAAGTGGCGCGGTGCTGCACTTGGCTGCTGGTGCATTCGCCGGTGTCTGCACTCACGCCATGCAGCTCGTAATGCTGCAGCCACGAGGCCATGTCTTGGATGTTCTTGCTGCCGAAATCCAAGGCCGTGGGGGCTTCGCTGGCCACGGCTCGTTTGCCTTGGTAGTCCCACTGCAGGATGGCGGTGCTGGCAGGGTTGAGCTGACGCAAGCCGCCGAAGCTTTGAATCGCATCTTGCTGCTCGATTGCAGCGCCGCGATGGAAGCGGATGCCGGCCCCGCCGAGCTTGGCCTTCGAGGTGATGTTCTGCGGCCAGCGCGTGCTGTCGGCAAAGAACACCAGCTGGTGTCCGCTTGGCGCCTTGTCGGACTCTTCGACACGCCAGCCCAGGCCTTCCTGGGCCAGCAGGCGTTGCACGAAGGCGAGATCGGTCTCGCGGTATTGCACGCAGTACGAGCGCACACCAGCGTTGGGCCCCTGTGCCAGAAAGGCCTGCAGGTCCTCGGTGCTGCCGTCTTCTGCCACCTCGCCCCATTGCCAGGCGGCATGGCTGCGGTACGAATCGGCACCCAGCACGTCGTCAATGATCTGGGTGATGCTCTTGTCTTGCCAGACGCGGCTGTGGCTGCCGTGCGCCAGCATGGCCACCCAGGGTTGGACGGTGAGCTGGTAGCGAACCATGCCGCCGTCAGCAGGGCCTTGCGCCGCGTGAAAGACAAGACCGCTCCGCTTGCTGCGGCTACCGTCGGACAGCGTGGTGTTCAACGTCAAGCGCTGACCCAGCAAGGCCTGCGGCAGGATGTATGCGTTGAGGCTGAGTGTGCTCAAGCTCAGCTGAAAGGGCTCGCTGATGGCGTCGACGGCGCTGAAGCGTTCGACCATCAACTCGCTGATGGGTCCCTCGCCTTCCAGCGTGAAAAGGCGCTGAGCACTGGTCCAGCCGGCGAGCAGCGAAGCGAGTTGCGCTTGCGCCGCGCCGGTCAAGCTGCTGACAGCGCCTTGGGCCGCGTCGCTGAGTCGGTCGAGCATTTTTCTTATCCCTGGGCTTGATTGCCCGGGAATTTTGTCAGCCGGCCCTCTGTCGGTGCGGAGTCGTACGAACTGTTACCGGCCATCCGCCCCAATGGCGGGGGTTCCCCCTCCAATGGGGGTACACGGCTCAGTCGTTGGCAAAGCTGTAAGGACCACCGCGTTCCAGCGCACGGGCGTACGCCGGCCGCGCGTGGATCTTTTTCAGGAACGCCATCAACCGCGGCCGTGATGCATCGAGGCCCGCCCGCTGCGCAGCCGCCTCCAGCGGAAAGCTCATCTGGATGTCAGCCGCAGTGAATTCGCCGCCGGCAAACCACTCACTCTTGCCCAACTCGGCCTCCATGAAATCGAGCTGCCGCTTCAGGTTGGGGTCGACGAGCGTGTTCAACACGCGACCCGAAATGCTGCGTGCGATCGGCTTCGCAAAGAACGGCATCTTGGCCCGCATGATGGTCATGAACACCAGTTTCAGCAGCAGCGGCGGCATGGCCGAACCTTCGGCAAAGTGCAGCCAGTAGCGATAGCGCAGGCGCTCTGGCGAGCCCGCCACAGGCACCAGCCGGCCGTTGCCATGGCGCTCGATCAGGTACTCGATGATGGCGCCCGATTCGGCCACCGTCACATCGCCTTCGGTGATCACCGGCGACTTGCCCAAGGGATGCACCTGCCGGAGCGATTCGGGCGCCAGCATGGTCGCCGGGTCGCGCTGGTAGTGCTTGATCTCGTAGTCGAGGCCCAGCTCTTCGAGTAGCCACAGCACGCGCTGCGAGCGCGAGTTGTTGAGGTGGTGGACGGTGATCATGGATGTGCGGGCACAAGCGAAGAAGCCGGCATTGTGGCCTGCCACAGCAAGCGACCTGCCACACGAGCCGATCTGCTGCACTGCCGCACCAAGTTGAGGCTTTGTCCGACAGGCAACTCAGGCATCGCCCACCTTACAAGCCCGGCGCGTCTGACACGGTTTTTGGTCGCGCACACATAAATTTGCACGCACTTGCAGACGTCATCCCGATGCCGTTTTAGCGAGGCATTCCAACAAACCTACTGAGGCCGCTCATCATGAAATCCATCTACAAGCTCCTGCTCGCTGCCGCCCCCGTCTTACTTGTTGCCGCTTGCGGCGGAGGAGACGACAGCCTCGACGACCGTCTGAACATTGCCGACCCGAAGGTCCGCTTTGTCCACGCGGCCACCGCGAGCCCGGCCCTCACGCTGTACCGCAATGACGTGGCGCAAGCGGACGCCACCAGCGTGTCTTACAAGGGCGCCTCCCAGTACTACGACGTGTCTACCGGCACAGCCACATGGCGCGTCGCCACCTCCACCGGGAACGTGACGGTGGGCACCGTACCGTTCGATGCCGGCCGCGGCGGAAAGTACACGCTGGTTGCAGTGCCTGACGCCAACATCACCGGCGCCGAAGTGCTGTTCATCTCCGACCCGTACGACAAGGAACTGACCGCCAACAACGCTCGGGTGCGGGTGCTCCACGCGTCCGCCAACGCCGGCACCGTCGACGTCTACCTGACCCAGGCGGGCGTCGACATCAACACCGTGCAGCCCAACTTCGCCGGTGTCGCCTACAAGACCGCCAACCCGGCCTCGGGCGCCAACTCAGTCGATTTCACCGTCGGCTCGGGTGCCTACAACCTGACCATCACGGCTACCGGCTCGAAGACGCCGGTCTTCCTGGCGCCGGTCACTGTCACCAACAACGCTGACTGGCTGTTGACGGTGCTGCCGGCCTCCATCACAGCGAACGATGTGAAGGTGCTGGCGGTGAAGGCGAACGACGCTGCTGCGACGCAGGAGATCAGCAACACGCTCTGAAGCGCTGAGACAACGATCTAGCAGTGAACGGCTCGCTTCGGCGGGCCGTTCCACCTTGTGCCTAGATCGACATGCGAGCGCGCACGCCTTCGGCTTCCATGTTGTCACCGAGTCCGCGCTGCACGATCTCGCCGCGCTCCATGACCAGGTACTGGTCAGCCAACTCTTCGGCGAAATCGTAGAACTGCTCGACCAGCACGATGGCCATGGTGCCGCGATCGGCCAGCATGCGGATGACGCGGCCGATGTCCTTGATGATGCTGGGCTGGATGCCTTCGGTCGGCTCGTCGAGGATCAACAGCTTCGGCCCCGCGGCCAGTGCGCGGGCAATCGCCAGCTGTTGCTGCTGGCCACCCGAGAGGTCGCCGCCTCGGCGGTTAATCATTTGCTTAAGCACCGGGAAAAGATCAAACAGCTCGGCGGGGATCGGCGTGCTGCCGCTCTTGTAGGCCAGGCCCATGCGCAGGTTCTCTTCCACCGTCAGGCGGCCGAAGATCTCTCGGCCCTGCGGCACATAACCCACGCCTTTGCGAACACGCTCGTAAGGCGTGTCGTTGGTGATCGGCGAGCCATCGAGGTGAATGCTGCCCGTCTTCACGGGCACCACGCCCATCAGGCTCTTGAGCAACGTCGTCTTGCCCACGCCGTTACGGCCGAGCACGACGGTCACTTCACCCAATTTGGCCTCGAACGACAAGCCGCGCAGGATGTGCGAGCCGCCGTAGTACTGGTTGACGCCTTCTACTTTCAACATGTTCGTTTCCCTGGGAAAGGTCCGGCGCCGGGCCGCCCCAAGCCGGACGGCGCCCCTTGGGGGCAGGAGCGCAGCGACTGGGGGGCTGTCATCTGCCCAAATAGACTTCGACGACCTTCTCGTTGGCCTGTACATCCGCGAGAGAACCTTCCGCCAGCACGCTGCCTTCATGCAGCACCGTCACCTTCTTCGCCGGGTTGCCATGCGTGAGTTCGTGGATGAACTTCATGTCGTGCTCCACCACCACCAGCGAATGGTTGCCTTCGAGCGAGAGAAACAGCTCCGCGGTGCGCTCGGTCTCTTCGTCGGTCATGCCGGCCACCGGCTCGTCGAGCAGCAGCAACTTGGGGTCCTGCATCAGCAGCATGCCGATCTCCAGCCATTGCTTCTGCCCGTGCGAGAGCAAGCCCGCCACGCGTTGCGCACTGTCCTTCAGATGAATCAGCGTAAGCATCGCGCCGATACGGTCGAGCTGCTCGCCGCTCAGGCGGAAGAACATCGACGCCTGCACGCCGCGGTCGGCCTTGAGCGCAAGCTCGAGGTTCTCGAACACCGTCAGCTGCTCGAACACCGTGGGCTTCTGGAACTTTCGGCCGATGCCGATAGACGCGATCTCGTTCTCGCGCATGCGCAGGAGGTCGATGGTCGAGCCGAAGAAGGCCTTGCCCAGGTCGGGCCGCGTCTTGCCAGTGATCACGTCCATCATGGTGGTCTTGCCGGCACCGTTGGGGCCAATGATGCAACGCAACTCGCCGGCGCTGATACTCAGCGAGAGCGCATTTAGCGCCTTGAAGCCATCGAAGCTGACGGTGATGTCGTCGAGGTACAGGATGGCGCCGTGCGCCACGTTCAACTCGCCCTGCTGCACCACGCGGCTGTAGCCAGTGCTGTGCTGCCGTTCTTCCAGCGCCTGGCGAACTCGCACGCCGGCCTGCATCAGTTCGGGGGTCATGCCTTTACCTCGTTCGTCTTTCCGCTCAGCTTGCGCACGAGGCCGATGATTCCCTGTGGGAGGAAGAGCGTCACCGCAATGAACAAGGCGCCGAGGAAGTAGAGCCAGAACTCCGGGAAGGCCTGGGTGAACCAGCTCTTCGCGCCGTTGACGAAGAAAGCGCCGACGATCGGCCCGATCAGCGTGCCGCGCCCGCCCACCGCCGCCCAGATCGCGATCTCGATGCTCGCACCCGGCGACATCTCGCCTGGGTTGATGATGCCCACCTGCGGCACGTAGAGCGCGCCGGCAATGCCGCACATCACCGCCGAAATCACCCAGATCGACAGCTTGTACTTCAGCGGGTCGTAGCCCGTAAACATCACGCGGCTCTCGGCATCACGAATGGCCTGCAGCACGCGGCCGAACTTGCTTGACACCAGCCAGCGCGCCAACAGGAAGCTGCCGATCAGCGCCAGGCCGGTCAATACGAAGAGCAGCATGCGCATCGATGGCGTGGCGATCGGCGTGCCCAGAATGCGCTTGAAGTCGGTGAAGCCGTTGTTGCCGCCGAAGCCCGTCTCGTTGCGAAAGAACAGCAGCATCGCCGCGTAGGTGAGCGCCTGCGTGATGATCGAGAAGTAAACGCCCTTGATGCGCGAGCGGAAGGCAAAGAAGCCGAACACGAAGGCGAGCAAGCCAGGCACCAGCACGATGAGGAGCAGCGTGGCGATAAAACTGTCGCTCGCCGCCCAGTGCCAGGGCAGCGTCTTCCAGTCGAGGAAGACCATGAAGTCGGGCAAGTCGGATTGGTAGTTGCCGTCGCGCCCGATCTGGCGCATGAGGTACATCCCCATCGCGTAGCCGCCGAGCGCGAAGAAAACGCCGTGGCCGAGCGAGAGGATGCCGGTGTAGCCCCAGATCAAGTCCATCGCGAGCGCGCAGATGGCGTAGCACATGATCTTGCCGATGAGGCTGATCGCGTAGTCGCTCAGGTGGAACACATTGCCGGCCGGAACCACGAGGTTCAGCAGCGGAGCCAGCACCAGCACGGCGGCGAGCGCTGCCATCACGCCCATCCAGGCCTTGGGCGACAGCAGGCGGGTGACAGGCGCCACCAGAGGCATCGGGATCGATTCGTTCTTCATGCTTCGGCGCTCCGGCCCTTCATCGCAAAGATGCCCTGCGGCCGCTTCTGGATGAACACCACGATGAACACCAGCACCATGATCTTGGCGAGCACGGCGCCTTGCCAGCCTTCGAGCAGCTTGTTCAGCACGCCGAGGCCGAGTGCGGCGTACACCGTGCCGGCAAGCTGGCCCACGCCGCCCAACACCACCACCATGAACGAGTCGACGATGTAGCCCTGCCCGAGGTCCGGGCCCACATTGCCGACCTGCGACAGCGCACAGCCCGCCAGGCCGGCGATACCGGAGCCGAGTGCAAACGCATAGGTGTCGATGCGTGCGGTGTTGACGCCCACACAGGCCGCCATCTTGCGGTTCTGCGTGACCCCGCGCACGAACAAGCCAAGGCGTGTGCGCGCAATCAGCAGCGACACACCGGCGAGCACCAAGGCCGCGAACGCGACGATCGCGATGCGGTTGTAGGGCAGCGTCAGATTGCTCAGCACGTTGACCCCGCCCGACAGCCATGCCGGGTTCTCCACCTGCACGTTCTGCGCGCCGAAGAGCGAGCGCACCGCCTGCATCAGCACGAGGCTGATGCCCCAGGTGGCCAGCAAGGTCTCGAGCGGCCGACCATAGAGCCAGCGGATCACACTGCGCTCCAGCGCCGCGCCGACCAGCGCCGCGGCAAAGAACGACGCCGGTATCGCCAACAGGATGTACCAGTCGAACAAGCCCGGCATGTAGGCCTTGAACAGGTTCTGCACCACGTAGGTCGCGTAGGCGCCGATCATCATCAGCTCACCGTGCGCCATGTTGATGACGCCCATCAAGCCGTAGGTGATGGCCAGCCCCAATGCGACCAGCAGCAGGATGCTGCCCAGGCTCGCGCCAGTGAACATCACACCCAGGCGCTCGCCCCAGGCCAGGCGCGCGTCGATGGCCTTGAGCGCGATCTCGAGCTGGCTGCGCACCGCCACGTCGGACTCGCCGCCTTCAGCGGCCGGCTTCAGGCGGTCGATCAGCAAGGTCTTGGTGGCCGGCGTCAGGCTCTCGGCCAACGCCTTGGCAGCGTCGAGCCGCTTGGCCACATCGCTGGACGACACCAGCACTGCGGCACGCACCTGCTTCAGCTGCGTCTTCAGCGATTCATCGGCCTCGGCCGCAAGCGCCTTTTCGATCAGCGGCAAGCGCGTCTCGTCGGCCTCGTCCTTCAAGGCCTTGATGGCCGCCCGGCGCTCGGCCAGGTCGGCAGAAAACAGTTTGAGGGCCGCCAAGGTGCCCTCGATCTCACGGCGAATCTGGTTGCTGTTGATGACCTCTTCGGCACCCGCAGGCAGCGGCACCTCGGCACCGGTGGCGGCGTCATGCGCCTTGCCGTCACGCACGACGAAGGCGGCGTCAGCCGTGAACTTCACCTCGTCGTCGAGCACCGACTGCAGGTACTTGGCCAGGCCTTCGTCGCCACGCGTCAACGACGCGGTCAGCGCAGTGATGCGCTCGTCGTTCTCGCCCTTCACCAGAGCCAACGCCTGCTCGCGCGTCAAGGCGTGGCCGACTAACGACGTACAGAGAAGACACAAGAGCCAAAGGCTCAGCCAAACAGTTTTCAGCCCTCGAGCAGCCATCTGCTAACCCATCATCATGAAAGGCTCGCTCGCGCAACCGTCAGCGGTAGCGGAGCGAGCCGTCTATCAAGCAACGCTCCAGGCACGGGTCTCCCGGGCCTAGGAGTGGCGCCCCTCGGGGGCAGGAGCGCCAGCGACTGGGGGGCCTTACTTCTTTTCGGGTTCGTCTTTCTTCTTGTCGTTGCCTTCGATGTACGGGCTCCAAGGCTTGGCCTTCACCGGAGCGGGGGTCTTCCACACCACGTTGAACTGGCCGTCGGCCTTCACTTCGCCAATGAACACCGGCTTGTGCAGGTGATGGTTCTTGGCGTCCATCGTCGAGATGAAGCCACCCGGCGCCGGGAAGGTCTGGCCGGCCATTGCGGCGATGACCTTGTCGGTGTCGGTGCTGCCGGCCTTCTTGACCGCTTGCGCCCACATGTGGATGCCGATGTAGGTGGCTTCCATCGGGTCATTGGTCAGCGGCTTGTCGGCGCCCGGCAGGTTCTTCGACTTGGCGTACTCAGCCCATTGCTTCTTGAACGCGTCGTTGGTCGGGTTCTTGATCGACATGAAGTAGTTCCATGCGGCCAGATGACCCACCAGCGGCTTGGTGTCCACGCCGCGCAGCTCTTCTTCACCCACCGAGAAGGCCACCACCGGCACGTCGGTCGCCTTCAGGCCCTGGTTGCCCAGTTCCTTGTAGAAGGGCACGTTCGAGT
>Ga0307515_10007757_pt1 | contig 21127 bp, 5 predicted proteins | sample 17_EM_MG_FD_194513 | JGI IMG/M metagenome (GOLD analysis project Ga0307515, IMG submission 194513) | Populus trichocarpa ectomycorrhiza microbial communities from riparian zone in the Pacific Northwest, United States - 17_EM | ecosystem: Host-associated > Plants > Roots > Unclassified | place...
TATTAGATAATATATAATAGTTAAATATATAGCATATAACTTTACCTTAATTGCATGTTAAGAAATATATAGTTACCTTTTAAAGTTGCTAAGTAGGTTAACTGCGTATTATTTAACTTTTAAATATATTAAATTAGTTAATTGCGTATTAAGTTAGTTGAATTACATGTTAAGTTAGTCAATTGCGTATTAAGTTAGTTGAATTACGTGTTAAGTTAGTCAATTGCGTATTAAGTTAGTTGAATTACGTGTTAAGTTAGTCAATTGCGTATTAAGTTAGTTAAATTACGTGTTAAGTTAGTTAATTGCGTGTTAAGTTAGTTAAATTACGTGTTAAGTTAGTTAAATGCGTGTTAAGTTGGTTAATTGCGTGTCGAGTTAGTCAAATTGTATGTTAATTACGCGAAACGCGAAAATCAAAGTCTACTTAAATCTCATCCTACGAATATTTTCCCGATGTAACTACTTTATAGTTTAGTTTGTTATACAAATTATTAAAGAGCATATTATAGTATCTATCTATCGCAGTTACGTAAGGGGATATTTTAATTTTAACTATATAATTGGGAGGCGTAGGGCTATAAGGTCACTTTAGGGCTAGTTCTTAACAGTTTTGCTAGTACCTAGCACTAAAATCTGCTAAGGATTTGCCCTAAAGCGACCAGATATCCCTAACCGCAAGCCTATAGCTATAAAACTATCTAACTATAGTAGTTACACTAAAGCGGGTTCTTAGCGGTTTAGCTAGTTCCTAGCACCTGCTAAAGAATTACCTAAAGGCGCTAACTACCTGTAATGTATACTAAGTGTAAGGGATAGTAGGTAGGAAAAGCGAAATAGCTACGTAGTAACTGCGTTCGATATTCGCGAATATTGTAAAAGATCTTAGCATTATGCGTTACTAAGGTAGACACTGCTAAGCAATATATAGACGCTAGTATCTATCTATCGCAGTCACGTAAGGGGATATTTTAATTTTAACCGTATAATTAGGAGGCGTAGGGCTATAAGGTCACTTTAGGGCTAGTTCTTAGCAGTTTTGCTAGTACCTAGCACTAAAATCTGCTAATAATTTGCCCTAAAGCGACCAGATGTCCCCAAGCGAAGCTCCTACGCCAAAAAAAAAAAGAAGAAAGACATTACCGCATTCTGCTATATTCTGCCACATTACCGCATTCTGCCATATTCTGCCACATTACCGCATTCTGCCATATTCTGCCACATTACCGCATTCTGCCATATTCTACCACATTATCGCGTTTTGCCATATTCTATAGATCCTGACTTATAAGTTAACTAATTAGGATTTTCCATACCCGGCATAGAAAATCGCTATTAGCTCGCTTACTACTAGCGCCTTAGCGGCCATCTTAATATCTTAACCTACTGCCTAGTATTCCTTACGCTAAGAGCGGTATACTACGCTAGAAGTAAGAGTTAAGGCAATAGAGGTTAGTGGTTTTAGTTTTAATATATAGGCAAAAGGCTTCTAATAACCACTAACTAAGTTACTAAATTTGCTAATATAAACACCCTAAATCTTTAGCGAACTAGGCAGTGCCCTAGCGGAAGGAGTAGTTTAAGTAGCTACTTAGGTTAATTCTAGTGGCTACTAAATAGAAGAAAAGGATCTTATAAACCCCTAGAAAGGTAAAGGGTTTACCATCTAAACTAAATAAGGGGGAGTTAAGGGGTTAAGGGTCCCTATTAAACAGCTTTATTATAGCAGCGACTAGGTATAATAGGCCGCCTACTACCGCGATAGCGATATTGACGCCCTAGTATTACTTATTAGCTTTACTCTATTTAAGGCGGAATATTATCCCACTAGGCGTAAAGGTAATATTGTATTAGGTAGCCTTTCTTATTAAAAAGGTCGTTTAGTTCTTAAGCTCCGCTATAGTATACGTAATTTTACCCATCTATAGAAATCTAGCAAATGCGAGGGTAAATATAGTATTAGTGTTGACATCCGGTAGCGATAGGCCGTATATTACTACCTAGGCTAAAATGTCCCTAGTAATGGGCTGCTTATCCTTTTTTACTAAGGGAGAGATAATGGCTGCTCTAGTAAGTAATTGGTGTACTATAGGATCCTTAAATGCTATAATTAAGATACTATAATCTACGTAACGCGAGCGAATTGCGAAGACGTAGGCTCGTAAGGTTTCGGCCTTAAGCCTACCTATCTATAGCTAGGAGGTACTAAACGCACGGCGGGCAATCCATTCGCCTAATTTACGCGGCTTAGCTAGGTAGGGAGAGACTCCTTTAAGTGCATAGTATAACTCCCAGCTATTAACTGCTAAGGAATAGTTCCTATAGGTTACTGGCGTAAGGCCGTGCTAGAGAAGGAGCGCGTAGAGGTTAGATAGCGCGTTAATATTATCCTTAAAATTTATAGGTAGTTATAAGTAGTCTATTAGGTTTACGGCACCTAGTTAAAAACTTATTAGCTTTAGTAGTAGTAAATTAAAGGCCCAGTATGGGCAGAACTAATAGATAGTCGCGGCCTGGAATTAAGATAGTGTATTAGCTAAGCCATTTAAATTACCTAGAATCTACTTCGCGGATATTATAATATTATAAGCTATAGCAGCTAGCATGATCTTGCGGAGCAATTCGTTTACTATGCTATAGATAACGGTCTTCTCGATACCCTAGTGAACTACTATACTATTAGTGTAAATAGATAGCGCGCTATACTGCTAGTTAGTAGACTATATATTAAATGCGTAAGTAATAGTATATATCTCCTTTAGATTAATATAGTCTACTTATTAACTAGGCTTAGGTAATATACTAAACGCCTAAGATTAAGGGAGGTTGGTAGTATACTACTGCCAGTTATCCTCGTGTTTAAGTTCCTTAAAGAAGTAAAAGCTGCTAAACCTAAACCGGGTAGAGGTGTTAGTAAAGAGATAAATATAGGCATACTTAATATCGTCGAAGAATAATACCCTATTACTTATAGTAAGTAGGTTAAGCTAAATATATAAGTTACTTCGCAATTTAGTGTTAAATTACCTAGGTTTATACTTATTTACTAAAGTCTTTAGCTAAGTAGTAATAAAAATTTAAAGGGATTTAGAGTAAGATCGACCGAGTCTAATTATATAGGCGTACTATGTAAGGTATCCCGTAAGCTGCTAGGCTTAAAGGTACGATAATAAGCCGTATTAAAGTGCGGTAGTGACCTTCTTAATAGCGCGTAATTGTTTCTGTGGTAATAATTAAGTTTGCATTTATATAGTGTTAATAGTATATCCTAGGACCTTAATAATAGTTCCTGCTATATCTTTAGAGCCATTTTAAGGGATACCTAAGAAGTTAGTAACAGAGATATAAGTCTAGGTAACAGCCGCTAAGTTATTTAGGTTGGCAAGGATAAAGATAAAATTATTTAGGTAGTGTTTTACCTTATAAGGTAGTTATAAATAGAGTATCTAGTATAGGCCTTCCGCGAAGAGGTTAAATATAAGTGGCGCAGTTTAAAAACTAAAGGATAGGCAGCATTCCTAGTAGGTAACACCTTCCTAGGAGAAGCCCATTAATGTTCTTGCCCTATAGGATAGGGGGACTATACAGAACGTATCTTTAATATCTCTCTTAAGTAGCAGATATTTACGGCCTATAGAAATAACATAGGCTTAAATAGCGGTAACTATAGTATATACTAGTGCTCTATATTCTTTTAGGATTATATTATTAACTAAAGATGCTAGTAGGAAGGAGAGATTATGAATTTAGCGGTATCTTCCATCTAATTTTAGCACTAGGCTAAGGGGTAAGACTATAATAGGCCCTGTCGCGATTCTAATACGTCCTTTTGCGAGGTTTAATATTATATTCTTAGAGATAAGGTTAGTGTTATCCTAAGAGGAGTTATAGTTTCTATAAAATCTTAGGGTAGGGACTAATTTGGCCCCTATCTTATAGCTATAGGTTAGGATACCTACTAAGATGGCTAGTAGATTACCCGGGTAGTTAGATAGAAGGGAGTGCTACGCTAAGATCCTTAGGGGTAATAGAAAGTAGTAGAGAGCCTCTGCCTCTATAAAGGTAGGGAATAATAGTAATATATTAGGCCTAGGTCCTAGGCGTATAATTAGAGTTAATATTATAGTTAGGCTAGACCCTACTTCGTAAGGTTCGCCTTACTATTCCTAGGCGCAAGCTTTAAATAATACGGCGTAATCTTTACTACACTTTAAGCACTTATGCGGGTATTTACAAGCTGTATTATCGCAGCCTCTACTATTAAACTTATAGTAGGTATTAGAGGTATAGGAGATATCCAACCTAGGTCTCTTTAAGGGGGCAAAGCCGATAGTACTGGATATCGTAAGGTATGGCGCTATATACTAGGCTAGTATTTGCTAGTTAGCGGGCTTTAGTTAGCTATTAGTTATTATAAAGGTATAATAGTTAAGTGCTAGATTAAGTATGTAACCTACCTAGGTATACTAGGTTAATAAGGTGCGAATTATATTTATTTAAAGGAGTATACTAGCAATAAGGTCCGGTAGGCATATATAGAGGGTGCTAGTAATAACTATATAGTTAGTAAAGCCTTTAAACCAGACGCCTTTATCTATAAATAGCTTTCTATTTACCTTTGCCTTCCTTATAACTAGAGTACCGTTTTTAATTTATATCTTATTAGCGATCTTAATCCAAGCGGTATAGACTTAAAAGTAGGCGAGGTTTACTAGATTAAAGGTACCTTTAAAAATGTTTAGGTAATCCCTTTTTATAACGCCAGGAAGGCGGAGTTTAAGCGACTTTACGCTAGGAGGAAGAGGCTTACTAAGGTTATTAGCTATAGTAGCTGTTACGGTAGCTTATAAGGCTAAAGGGGGCAAGCTTAATTATAATTAAGCCATTTAAGCCTGGTGGTATTTGTGTTAGCGAGCCTCCTCCGCTAGGCGGGCTTTGCGCTCTTCCTTATACTTTTAAATCTCTCTTTTATCTTAAGCTTGTTCCCTTTACTCTCTAGTAATTTTACGCTCTTCTGTAGCAGTGGCGTATATATTGGCTTTAGACGGCGTTATAGGACTAATAGAGGAGGGTGTAACGGTTATAGACGATGGTGTAGTTAAGGTAGGTCGTCTGGATAGGTTTATTCGTTAGGATTATACACGCGTACGGATATCCCAGTTAGTTATGAGCGGTAATAGCGTTATAAAATAATTCTTAAACGAATAAATGATGAATATTGATGAGTTTTAATGATGTTAAAAAGCGAAATAGCCACGTAGTAACTGCGTTTGATATTCGCGAATATTGTAGGAGGTCTTAGCATTATGCGTTACTAAGGTAGACACTGCCAAGCAACATATAGACGCTAGTATATAGCATTACATTCCAGGCGTCTTATAAAACTAGTAAAATGCCTACTTATTATTTATATAAGATGGCATCTATCTAATTTATAGATACTAACATTACTAGTAACATTAAGGTTAATACTGCTAATACTACTTCTCTAGTTACTTAACGACTATTACATCCAACTACGCTTAAGTATTTTACTCGCATTCTCCCGCAAGATACTATAACCCTACAACTTTACTATATTAGGTTTATTATCACCTCTAACACACTTACACTAGGTATACGTACGTTACTTAGTAAGTACTTCTTTATTAATAAGGACTTCGGCCTATTTATACCGCAAATCTATAAAGCTTAGGATATACTGTTAAATAATCCTATAGTTATTATCCACTTCTTTATACTAGGCACTAAATAGCTTAATAATTATATTATAAGCCTAAACGCAAGCCTATAACAGCAGAGCGTTAATAATCCTTTAGGTCGCTAGTAGAATAACTATAATATAAATGTTTAGCTTAGCATATAGCTCTTAATAAAGGACTAACCATTATACAAAATCTCCACGAGGTATTAGTTTAATAGTATTCTTAAGTATTTTATAATCCAGTTCTATACCGCAGTCGTAAGCCTTAAGGCCGTTAATTAGAACCCCCAAGTACCTACTATTATTTATCTTATTACCTTCCCAGATAGCGCGGACTAAGTCTACTACGCTACTATCCAGATAGTTAATGGTCTTACCCTTTATACTAATTCTATTATTAATATCTTATTCCTAGATAAAGATATAGATAGCCAAGCCAGCTAAAAAGGAGTTATTATTAATACTACTCCCTTTAGCTCCAGCTATAACTACTATACTTTTATCTTTTAACTATAGGTAGGTTATAAGTTTATACTAAACCCCGTATTTACTCTAGAGCATATCCTAAATAGTAACAACTTTATAATAATTAGTAACCTAAGTAAAGCCCTAATTACGGTATAGGGTATTAAATATCTTATAACCGAGCGTGTCCCTAAGGTTAGAATCTTCCAAGAAATTAATACTCTACGCCACCTATAGCAAGAAGGCAATAGTTTCTATATTAAGCGTTAAATTATACTATCTAATAACTTTACAGATCTCCCGCGTATTAATTACTTTAACTACAATATTGCTAAGTATAGGAAGAACTCGGTTAATAATACCTTTAAGGCCGTCTTACTGCTACTTAATAAAAAGTAAATAGGTGCCTATACTGCGCTTAAATATATAATAGGCGGTATTTTGCTAATATAAGGCCCTAGTAGTATTAGGAAATTAATCTTCCTAACTATCTTAGTACGAGTATTAACTTAGGTCGCCCTAGTAGGATCCTACTAGAATCTAGGTCCTATTGCCGCTTAATTATTATTTGTTCTATTTATTGCCCGATTTAGTCCCTTTTTCTAGGTCCATGCAGGCTTATACCTTCTATTTACAGGAAAAATCCCTAGTAAGGGGAAAAACCTTAGTTTAAACCTTCCAGCTAGTCTTACGCGCTCCGCCTTCGCCTAGCCTGTTTACCTTTCTAGTCTGTCTACCTTTTAAACTATGCTTCTAAGGTATCTTGGAAGATCTAGGGGGTAGTGGGAGGGTCTAGTGGTTCGCCTGCGCGCCGCTTTTATCTTAGCAGGGGTGTCCAGTCCCTAAGGGGCTAGAAAGGGGCGTATCCTCCCATGTCCTCCTATTGGATCTCATCCGCTGTCTGGAACTGCTAAAGAACTCCTTAGCCTATAAGCTATTTTGCAGCTGCGTATAGGCCCCTACTTGTTAAAAGTATTTAGGTAAGATTATATATACCCACCCTAGCAAATAGCTGGTCTCTTTTTATACGGTGGTTGTAGAAGAGTAAAACATGGCGAACTGACTATATAGGCCACCCGCAGGTGCAGTGTGGTGTAGTATTTGGGATGTAGATGCTTGCTAGCCATACGTTTAGTCCTAGGACCTCTATCCATAGAAGGAAGGCGGCTATAGCTTTCGCCTTTATCTGTCCTTTATATAGGGGGAGAGTTAGCTTTAACTATAGGGTGCCCTACGTAATTACTCTCTATGCTTTTATGGCCTTCTTTTATCACCATTTCCACTTAATATCTGCCTATCTTGCGATGCAGGTAGTAGATCTCCACTTGTGCTAGTGGCCCCCTATCCTCTGTTGCCGTCGTGGCGCTCTACCGGCGCGGCGCCGGTTCTCCGCTTAGTATTATAGTAGCTCCCGTATTTTCTATTCCCTTTCTCCCGCCTATAGGCGTAGGGTCTCTTAGCTTATAAGCTTAGGCGTAGTACCTCTTTAGGGGACCCTCGTTCCTTATATACATTCTAGTATCCGGCGTATCTCCTTCTCTACTGGGTGGTTTTATACTATGGCTGCTCTCTATATAGCGGTTGCTTCTATATATACGTCTATTAGTAGTACTACTACTTCGCGCTCTAGTACGGCGCGTGGTGTCCTTTTATAGGCCCCTGTAATTCTACATAGGCATTAGTTTTATATTTTTTCTAGTGGCGCTAGGGAGCTTTTTGCTAGTGGTTTGCCGTTTAGTCTTATGCCCTAGATCTGGGCGCTATATAGCATTATTGGTTTTACTACTGCTGTATATAGTAGCCGTATATGTCTAAAGGAGGGTCCCCAGATTAAAGCTGCTATTTATAATACCGCTATAAACGCCGCTGCTCCCCTATAGGTCGCCTATGTAATATACGCGTTCTAGTTTAGTTTAGCGTCTACCTAGACCCCTAGGACCTTAAGGGTTGCTTCTAGTTTTACTTCGCATCCCTAAATATTCACCGTTAATACTAGGTCGTTATTTACCCTCCTTTTTCTTATAAAGTGGATAAGCTGGTATTTATCTAGTGCGAATTTAACTCCGTATTGCTTTGCCTATATAATACACCTATTATATACATAATTTAGCCTAGTGCAGTTTTCTGCTGCCGTGTCTCCCTATATAATTAGGTTTGTATCGTCTACAAATCCTAGGGCTACTATTTCGTAGTTGCTGTTAAACGTCTCTAGTAGCTTAGATATAAAGAAAAGGAATAGGATTAGTAAAAGGGGTAATCCTTATAGGATACCTATGGGTATCGGTATTATTTTACTTTCATAGCCCTCAAATACTATTTTAGTGGTATACCCTATTAGGAAGGCTTGGATGAACTTAATTATCCAGTTTAGTAGGCCCTTCTTTCTTAGGATCTATAGGAGCCTCTTATATAAAACGTGGTTAAAGGCTCCGCTTATATCTAGGCTTAGTATAGATACTATATAGCCTAGGCGGGCTTACTACGCCGCCTAGACGCTAGAGGTAATTAGGGAGAGAGCTAAGAGGGTTAAGCGCTTCTTTCTTGCGCCTATTTATATCTATAGTAGTAGCCCTTACTTCTCTACGGCCTCTTATATACGTTCTACCACTATCTTTTCTAGTATCTTTCCTATTATATTTTTAAGGGTAACTAGTCGGTAGCTTCCTAGTAGGGAGTAGTTCTTTTTATTCGCTTTTCAAAGAACAACTATAATTATTTCTTTACAACATTTTAGTAGCTTGCCTTTAAGGAGGCAGATAGTTACGGCGTTAGCTAGTAGTATAGCTATAGCCTCTAATGTAGCTTTAATCGCCTTATTTGGGATCCTATTAGGCCCCACCACTTTGCTAGTAGGGAGTCTCCATATAGCATCTTTCATTTCCTTTAGTAAGACTATCTGGCTTATCTCTAGAGGTAGGGGGAGGTCTTGGTTACTAATATCCTATAGGTCCGCTTAGCACGTGCCTAGGAAGAATCTCTTTATAAGTATTTTTATTTTTTCCCTATTATCGTTTATATACTAGTCTTAATCTATCCGGCGGAGTGTAGGTAGGTAAAAGTCACCTAGCGTTTCCCCTACGGCTCGCCTATTCCACTTTAATAAGCGCTAAAAACCTTAGTTATATAGTTTAGTGGGGTCTAAGGAGGTTTCCTCTAGAAACCGGCGCCAGCTATTTCTATTTTCCTTCTATATTATCTTCTTAAGCCTATTTTTTAGGGCCTTATAGCTCTAATAGTAGTAGGCCTCGCCTGTTGCGCTATACTAACGCTTTATTCTCCTTATGCCTATAACAAGCTATACCGCCTCTAGTAACCATTCCCGCTAGGCGTGTTTACTAGGTTACGCTTTTAGGCAGTACTCTTTTAAGCAGTTACTTATAGTTCTCTAGATATCCACTAGTATTACCTCCGGTATTAGTACTAGTCTATTAGTAATTTCTTAGGAGTATTTTTCCTAATCGAGTTTTTGTATGGCGTATCTCCGGTAGGTTTATTACGCTAGAGCGTTAATATTAAAGGCAATCCGTATAGGTATATAGTCTGCAGTTATTACCTATATATTTTCTATCCTATAGAACTCTAGACGGTCTATAAGTGCTTCTTATATAAATATTAGGTTAATTATACTCTCCTAGATCCCTCTTTTCTAGGTAGGTTCGCTAGTTAGGGTAGTTAGAATAAGGCCTCGCGTTTTTAGTTTATTAAGTAGGTAAATTACCTATGCTTCTACTATGGCCTACTAGCCTCCCTATACTATATAGTGCGCATTAAAGTCCCCTAGGACTATTATCTTGCCTTCTATTATATTAATAGTGTGTTATAGTAGTCCCTACGTGGCTATCTAGGGCCTATTATTGCTTAGGTTATAGACGTTAATTATACTAATTTAGCCCCTATCTATAGCTATTTATACTTTAGCTATATTAGGGCTAATAGTCTAGTAGCTCTACGCCTATATACTAATATATTAGCTAATTAGGAAGTATATATAGATAGCCGGGTCTAGTTCGTATAGGAGGTAGTATCCTTTTGGTTTATATGTTTTTTAGGTTTGCTTATTATAGGCTAGTTCTTATAGGGCTATTATCTAGTGTTTTTTTAGGTTAAAGCTGTTAAATAGAGGGCATGTTGCTCTATAGTTTAAATGTCCGTAGTTATATTATACTATTATTAACCCTTTTATAACTCGTCTGGTGACTTATAGGCGTCTTCCCTTTATATCTAGGGCGTCTCGGCTAGGGCTATTACAGTTAGGATTCTCTGCTAAGATGGGTCTCTGGCTACGTTAGTACTGCCTCGCGGGCATCTTATACTCCTTTTTGCTGCCGGTTAGGTAGATAGTGCTCTTATAGGGGTAGGTACCCTAGATCTTTTTTATTAGGCGACTATCTACCCGCCTTTACTTACCCTGCTTATCTTATTCTCCTTATAGGCGTTTTCCCGTAGCGTAGCTATGATCTAGTATAGCTAGGCTTATCTTACTATAGTGGCTTCTTAATATACCTGGTAGGTCTTATACACCATCTTCTACCATACTCTATATTCCTTGCCGCAATTTACGCATCTAGCTCCCTTATCTTTTAGGCAGTCCTTAGTGTTGTAAGTATCAGCACACTCTCCGTACCTTACCTACCTCCCGCATGCGCTCTAGGTGTGTCCCTACTATTAGTATCTAAAGTATCGTTTAACTTAAACTCTATAGTGGTAGAGCCGGGCTTTATACTAAAGGCTATTTATAACCACTCCCTTACAGGCTAGTGCTACCTATATCTCTTATATTAGTAGGCTAATTATTAGGGTACCGCGCGTTTTGGCCTTTTAGAACCCCGGTAACTCCCCTATATATATTATACGTTCTTTATTAAGCCATATAACTCTAGTTATAATAATTCCTAGGGCTAGTTTTTTAGTAGCCTCCGTAATCCTTTAAATAAGCTGTATATTTATAGCGCCTTGCCCGCTTTCTACTTATATATTAAGGGGTACCCCCATTACTTTAACTAGGTAGTCCTATTAGAGGATCTTATACTTAGGGGTATCTCCTTAGGTAATAACCTAATTCTTTATCTGCTAGTTAGGGAGTATAACTTTAATATCGCCGCTTTATAGTACCCTTACTGCCACTGCCCTTAGTATATATACCTTAATTAATATAAGGATCTGTTCTAGTTCCGCTCCTACTATCTCTAGTGTTCTAACCCTAACTATAGCCCTAACCAGTACCACGCTGGGTATACGCTAGAGAGGCGCCGGTTAGGCGCTTACAGCGATATTTACCTATAATAGCTTTGTTACTAGTACTGCTGGTGCTCCCTATGCTTTTATAGCATCCTTAATGCGCCTAAGCCTGTCTTCTACCGCGTTTTGGTTCCTATTGTGTCTTATCTAAAGTTCCCTGGCGATTTATCCTGCCTATTAGGCCGCACGCGCTACCCCTACGCGTAGGTATTCGTCTTCTCCCTTCCCTAGATCTTCCTCGATGTCTTTTAGGGTGTCTATAAGTTTCTGCCATTTCTGGTCGATATCCTTTGGTTAATATGGTTACGTCGCCCCCTAATGGGTTTGTTATAGTGTCGCGTTTTTCTATATATCGCCCCACCTTCAAGTCTACAGCGACCCTCCTAGGTCGCGCAGGCTTTCCGGCTGTGATGCGTACATTAATTCTAGGGCATGTTCTGCCGTAGATTCGATTAGAATTGGTTATTTCTTTATTAAAAAGGTAGTAGGCGTGTTTTGCTGCTGTAGCGGCTTCAAGTTACTTTATAGTCCTTTAAATATACCTTACCGCTTAATTATTAACTAGATATACTAGCTAAGATAATTAATAATGCGCTTATAGAGGACTATAAGGCACTAATTACGTAAGGCCATCCCGCCAAATTTCCTATCGTCCTTTACCGCTATATGCGCTTAATGGAAACTAAGGTCTATAAGCGGGATACCATTATACAGCAAACAGCGGCAGGCATTAACACTCGTCTTAAGTATTTTAAGGAATAGGATAACTATGCTATAATTAATAAGGACGCGTCTATACTAAATATAGCATTTTTACTCTACCGTATATTTAAGGCTAGTAATACTTCTAGCTTTAATAAGCGGTTATAGGTTATAGATTTGTTTAAAGGTTAGTAGTTATTACGCCTTATAGGTGTTCTAAACAGCAACGGAAACCTATATCCTATTGCAGACCCTAATATAACTAAATACGCCAAATTTCGCCAATACTTATACTAATTTACGCTTAGTAATAATATAACACAAAATAATAAGATAGAATTAATACTCGCAGCTAACGTAGTTATCGCAGACCTAGCTAAGAAGGCTAATATTATTCTTATAACACCTAATATAGTCTTATAGACTTATACACATTCTATTAGCACTATACGCGCAGTTTTCTATAATAAGGCTAGAAAGGTATCTAAGCTAGGCAGTCTTGCTAAGTTCGCCTAAAGTAGACTATATTTAATCTAAGAAGGTTTATAGATCTAGGCTAGCGACCCTATGCCTTAGGTTTTCCTTAGTAATATATACTAACCAAAACCAATCCTTAGTCCCAATTTCGATAATCTATTCCACTATTAGAAATCTATCTCCCTCTATACGCGTCTCCTTGCGGCTAGTACGGATACAGTATAGTTCTCGCTATAATATTAATTTATTAAAGACATTACATATCTTATAAATACCGTTCTGCTATACGGCTAGCTTTAGATAAGCCTAACAGTTAAGGACCAAGAGCAGTTAAAGCTAGCGGCAAGCTTTTTTAAGGATATACTGCGCTGCAACCACCCTATCGCCTTCCTCGCCGTTAATAGTACTATATAGGTAAATAAGCTTAGCCAATTAACGTATAACCTAGTCCACGCTTAACGCGTATTCTAAGTAGCTATAGCGCTAATAGACTTTAGATTTAAGCTATTAGAGGTTAGCCTTACTATTCTATATACAGCCTAACTTGCTATCTACTCCGCAGCGCTATATACGCTTAAAGAATGGTGCTACGCCCAGCAAGATAGTAGTAAGTAGCGGGAATTTACGCCAGTAGTTAGCAAGATTAAGGTCTTCACCATTAACGGCATCTAAGGCGGCTAGGTGAAGTTATTAGTATACAATATAACAGTCGCTAATCCGCTAAAATTTGTCTGGGATATAGTAAGAAACCTTCTTATAATTACTAAACCATAAGCGGGCCTTATTATCGTCGGTAATCCCTAGGTAGTCTATAATTATTATACTAGCAATAAGACCTTTATAAATACCGCGTACTATAAAATTAAGAAGTAGTATAAGAACAATAAGGTATTTATTAACCTTAAGAATCCTAAACAGAAAGAGCACTTCTAGTAACTTATTACCCTATTTAACGTTAACGAAACCATATAGCATATCTACCGCTAGCGTACAGCTAATTATACGCCCATTTTATACAGTATGGACGTTAACTTTAATATTACTATTCCTAACTTCGCGGGTGGAGCAAATATTAGCGGCGCTAGTAATTATACTAAAGTATAAAACAAGGCCGATGGAGAGGGCGCCAATAATAACGGCTAGGACGATGCCGGTAATAATAGCGAGGATAACAACAATAAAGAGGATGTTAGTGGCGTTGGAATATAAGAAGGGTGGTAAAAATAGATATTATAAACTTTATTAATAGCAAGACCAGCAGAGTACCATTACCGCTTAGACGCATTCTTACGAAAGGAAGCCGATAAGCTACCAGAACACCGACCATACGACCACAAGATTGTACTCGAAGAAGGAAAGCAGCCCGGATTTGGACCCCTATACGAAATGTCCCAAAACGAACTCCAAGTGCTACGAAAGTATCTGGACGAGAACCTAAGTAAAGGATTTATCAGAGCAAGCTCTTCACCTATAGCCGCACTAGTAATCTTCGTTAAGAAACCTGGCGGCGGTTTGCGCTTCTGCGTAGATTACCGAGCCCTTAACGCCGTTACTATTAAGAACCGATATCCGATCCCGTTAATATAAGAGACGCTAAACTAATTAAGTAAGGCTCGCTACTATACGAAGCTTAATATTATCTCTGCATTTAACCGCCTCTGTATAGCAAAGGGAGATAAATGGTTTACTGCATTTTGTACTTGGTATGGATTATTTAAATACTTAGTGACGCTATTCGGCCTCGTAAATGCTCCGAGCTCGTTTTAACATTACGTAAATAATACCCTACGCCCCTACCTGGACATCTTCTATACTGCTTATATTGACGACATCTTAATATATAGTAATAACCTGACCGAATATTAGAAATATGTTAACCTTATTTTATAAGCCCTACACGGAGCTAGTCTATAATTGGATGTAGATAAATATAAGTTTTATAAGACGGAAGTCCTATACCTTAGGCTTCTTATTTCTATAGACGGTATATAAATAGACCTAAAGAAAATCAAAGTAATTATAAACTGGCAAGAACCCGAGAACGTTAAGGACGTAAGAGCCTTTATAGGATTTGCCAATTTCTACCAACGGTTTATTAACAACTTCTCCGCCCTAGTTTTACCCCTTATAGCTCTAACCTAAAAGGATAAAGCCTTTATCTTTAATAAGGAATGTAAGAAGGCCTTTGCTTATTTAAAGGTTATATTTACTACCGCGCCTATGCTTTAATACTTCGACCTAAACCAAATAAGTATTATAGAAGCTAACTTATCCGACTACGTTATTAGAGGCATCCTGTCTTAATATAACGAAGAGGGAGTATTGCACCCTATAGTATACTACTTAAAACGACTAAGCCTAGCTAAATATAACTATAAGATCTATAATAAGGAACTACTGGCTATTATTAAATGCTTTAAGTAATGGCGACCTAAACTAGAAGGCGCTGGATTCCTAATTAAGGTCCTTAACAATTATAAGAACTTATAGTACTTCACGACTACGAAACAGCTAAGCCACTGTTGGGCCTGCTGGTTAGAATACCTATCTCGTTTCCGATTCTTAATCACGTACTGCCTAGGCATTTAAGGCTAAAAGCCTAATGCCCTAACCCGACGCTCGTAAGACGCGCTAGCACTAGAAGAGGCACGTTCTTACTAAAATTAGACCCTACTTTGCCCCGAACTATTTAACCCTCCTATTAAAGATCTTATAGTATAAGTCCTTAAAATGACTAATTAATTAATTAAATAGATTATAATTAATAAATACCTAAATAACGAGTTTATCCAAGAGACGCTTAAGCTAATTTAAGATAGCGTTACACGCTCTAAGAAGATCTCTTTAAGTAAATATAAAGCTTACGGAAACCGCTTATATTACTAGAACCGTCTAGTTATCCCTAATTACGATGAACTTAAGCTTAAGCTCCTTAAACACATATACGACCTACTAGTAGCCAGCCACCTAGGTTAAGGAAAAACCCTAGAGCTACTCTAATGGGAGTACTACTGGCTGAATATGTATAATATGATATAAAGGTACGTCTCTAGCTGTTACGTCTGCCGATAAGCTAAAGCTTTATATAAAATATATAACGGCCTTCTAAAGCCACTGCCTATTCCGGACCGAAGATGGAAAGACGTCTTAATTAACTTTATTGTTAACCTCCCTATAAGTAAGGGCTGTACGAATATTATAGTAGTTATAGACCGACTATTTAAGATAAGACACTTAATTGCCTGCCCTAATATATTAATACCTACCGTCGCCTAACTGTTCCTAGACCACGTATAGAAACTCTATAGACTCCCTAAAACGATTATCTCCGATAAAGGCAGCTAGTTTATCTCTGTATTTTAGAAAGAACTAACTACCTAACTCTATATTAAAGCACTATTATCTATAGTATACTACCCGGAAACGGATGGTTAAACGGAATATATAAACGCTATAATGGAATAGTACATTTAGATATATACGTCGTACTTATAAGATAACTAGATTAACTGGCTTATATTCGCCGAGTTTACCGCGAATAATTCCGTTTCGGAAACTATAAAGGTCTCCCCGTTCCTGGCTAACTACGGCTAGCATCTATAAATGGGTTTTAAATCCTTTAGTAATGTTCCTCGCCCTACTTATTATACCTTGTAAGTTGCGAAAGTAAATGAATTTATAGAGAAGATGGAGGAACTATAACAGTTCCTTACTGACGAAATAATATAGGCTTAATCTGTCTATAAAGCCGCAGCGAATAAGAAACGAACCCTAGCACCAGTTTACTAAATTGGTAACTTTGTCTGGCTAGATATAAGAAATCTAAACACAAAACGACCTGCTAAGAAGCTTAATTAGAAGAACGCTGGCCCTTATAAGGTTGAGAAGGTTGTCTCCTCTTACGCCTACTAACTAAAGCTCCCTAATACGGTTAAAATCCACCCCGTATTCCACACGTCAGTCCTCTACCCCGCTACTCCCATATTAAACGCCCTACCCGGATAGATATAAGACCCTCCCCCACTAGTTAAAGTAGATGGTGAGAACGAGTACTTTATTAAAAGAATTAATGATATTAAGTATAATAAACGGAAACGTTAATATATATATCTCATGAAATAGAGAGGCTTTACTAAGCCCTTATGGGAACCTATTGACTCTATAGGACTTATATAAGCCGTAGAAGACTTTTACAAACTTTATCTAGAACTACTACAGCCCTATCTCGCAGAAGCTCGAGTTTAAAAGGGGGGTACTGTTACGGGATACCCCCGTGACACCTTATATACGTCTACCTGTTTCCACCGACTTAGCAACTAGAGACTGACTACAAGATGGCAATTTGCGGTAATCTGACGGTAATCTGTTATATTCTACTATATTCCGCCAAGTTCCACTAAATCCTGCTAAGTTCTGCCAGGACCACCACCTGAATCCTATTCTGCTCCGTGTACGTGTTAACTAAGCAACCAAGCTAACGATATATACCCTTTCTTCCCGTTTCCCTGCCTTCTCTTCTTACGCAACGTCTTGACCTTATCACACAGTTTATGTATATAGCTTAATAGTATCTACTTTGCTACATATTATCGCCGCTTGTACTCACTCCGTGATAGGGAGAAGAAGAAGAAGAAGCGTAAGTTAAAAGGGCCTATTAAATAGTATTAACTCTAGTCCTAGCCCGACGACGTATAGTAGGCGTTCTATAAGCTACGCGCTATATTTATATAGGCTTCTTTACTTCGCCACTTCGACCCTAATTTACCCTTAATGGTAATTACTAACACTTCTAACTATGCCTATAGCGGTATACTTCTACAGCCTTTAGGGTAGGAAGATTAACTCTACTAGCACCTAATTACTTATTATAGTTAGAAGCTTACTAGCCTAGAAGTATAGTATAATACGTATAATAAAGAACTACTTGCTATAGTGTAATACTTTAAGACGTGGCGCTATTACCTTAAATACGCCGCGCATATAACGCGCGTGCTCTACGATTATAACAATCTTAGGTACTTTATAACCACTAAAAGCTTATTTACTCGCTAGGCCCGGTACGCTAAAAAACTAGCTAAGTTTAATTTTAAGATTAAATATAAGCTAGGTAAGATAAATTCTACTAATATACTATTCTAGCGCCCGGATTATACTAAAGGCTTTAAAGATAGTAGTAAGAGGACAATCCTTAATGCTATACTGCCTATATTATAGCAAAAGTTGCGGGTTATAAGCCTTATGGGTGGCCTTAGTACTATTATACTAAACCAGTAAGTAGTATACGTGTAGTATATAAGCAACCCTTATAAACTTAGCGCTAGCGGATTAGAGCGTCCTACTATTCTCTCTAAGACTACTTTAACCGACCTAATAGCGCTTAACCTTAGGGAAGACCCCTTGGCCTAGGCTATAGTCCCCTATAACAACCTAGCAAGTTACCTATATATTATACGTTACTTCGCTAGCACTAACTTTACGCAAAGTCTCGTACCACGGTAAAAGGTAGTAGTAGCTACTTTAGCTAAAACAGCGTTTATAAAACACCCCCCTAAGTTACTAGTTAATTTTATTCGCGGAGTATAAAAAAGGGACGCCTTTATACGCTTTATATATAATTAGTTAACCTAGGAATAAGTTCTTACTAGTAATAAGGACTATACCCTTAATAATTAAGGACTTCTAAGGTAAAACAACAAGGTCTAGGTGCTAAATTATATACTACTATAATAGGAGATCCTTAAGCGGAATTATAATAATCCTATAGGCGGCTACTATGGTTTTAACTGTACCTTTAAGGTAATTGTACAAAAGTACGCTTAGAACGGCCTTACCTAAGACCTCCGTAAATACCTAGATAATTGTAATACCTACTAACGCTCCAAATTACGCCGCTATAAACCCTATAGTAAGCTATAGCTTCTCTAAGCCCCCACCCAAGCCTAGCGGTATTATTTACTTAACTTTATTACGGATCTCCCAGAGTCTAAGACTCCTAATAGTATAGAGTATAACTCCGTCCTTATCCTTATAAACCATTTTATAAAGCTAGTGCGCTACTATCTAGTATGTAAGATAATTAATACTACGCAACTCGCAGAACTCTTATTTAGAGTCTTTATATAAATAGGGCCTCTAAATAATATCGTCTCTAATAGGGGTAGTATATTTATAAGCGAGTACTAGAGCACCATATGCTACTATCTCCGCGTTTAACGTAAACTTAGTACTATATTCTATCCGCAGATAAATAGTTAAACGGAGCGTTAGAACTAGGAGCTTAAGGTATACCTATATATATTTACAAACTGGGAACAGTCTAATTGGGCCTCCCTACTTAAAGAAGTAGCCTTTACCTATAACTCTAAGGTCTATACTATAATAAAACGTTTCCCTATTAAGCTCGCCTATAGCTAGCTACTAAACGTCCTAAACGGAGTCCTAGATAGCTTCTAAAACGCCTAGTAAGGTAGGAGGAGTCCAAGTTAACAAATATCCAACTCGTAGAGACGTACCTATAACGCCTACGCCTTATACGTAAGGCAGCGGCGGCGTCAATAATGCACGCCTAAAAGCTTTAGGTAAAATACTATAATCGTCACCACCTGGCTAAACACTTTGCCGTCGGTAAACAAGTCCTGCTCTCCTCTAAGAACATCCACACAAAACGTCCCTATAAAAAGCTTAACTATAAATTTATAGGACCGTTTTAGATCCTAGAGCGCGTAGGGCAGCAAGTATATAAGCTAGAGCTTCTACCTACTATAGTACGGCTCTACCTAGTCTTCTATATCTCCCTACTAGAGCCTTATAGGTCACGCCCTAGGTTTTAACCCCTAGCAGTAAAAGAGCTTAAGGAAGGCAGCTGGGAAGTAGAAGTAATTATTACCTACTAGGATCGTACTAGATAACTACAGTACCTTATTAAATAGCTAGGATAGTTAAATAAGTATAATAAATGGAAATACGAGATAGAACTTAAGAATTGTTAATAACTGCTAGATAAGTACCGTAAGCGGGACACCCTAGCCTTATAGCTAAAGCGTAGGTAAAAAGTAAGCGCCGCTATTAAAATATAACCTATATTAAAGCGGAGCAAAGGACGTTCTAAGGGATTAAAGAATAAGTAATAATTGCTATAAGAACTACAGCCTTAATTTAAAAAGCACCCTTCCTAGACCTAGTTTATTACTCTATGCTAGCTAAGCAGATTGTTTATATATTAGAGAATAGGCCCGTCTATAACTAGGGTCTATTTAACTAGGGTCCACAACCTACTAGTAACCCGCCGGTGGTAACCTATACTAACAACTTATATACTATTCTATGTATATACTACGCAGATAACGTATAAGGCTAAAATATAGGTTAGTAGCGGGTCTAAAGGTATATAGCCTTGCCGTCCTAATCTGGCTGTATGTAAATAACCTATAACCTACTCGCGAAGTATATACGGCGCTACGCCGGTATAGCGTAAGGCCAAAGTAGGGTTAGCGGCGAATTTAATAGGTATATAGTCTTACCGTTTATAAATCTGGCTGCATATAAATAACCTATAACCTACCTATAAGGTACTAGCGACTTACCTATATAAGTAAGCTTTAGAATATTTCTGATCTATTAAAGTTAAGCGATGGTATTAAGCTCTACTAACTCTACCTATTAAATGGACTAATTAGGATTTTCTATACTAGGTATATAAAATTGCTACTAACTTAGTTAAATATAGGGGAGTTTTGGTAAGGCAAATTTAACTAATTAGATAACTTTAACCGCTAGTTAAAGTTCCTTAATATCTTCGCGCCGCGTATATATACCCGTCTCTTTATACGCAAAATTAAAACGCTCTTTTTCCTTTAAATTTTTTCCTTACTAAGATTTTTTATGGGGTTTTATTAAGGCTTAAGTATATAAAGGATCGGGGATAACCCTTTTTAAAGGGGGGGGGCATTGTTAGGTAAAACCTAAGTAGATAGTTATATAGCTATAAGGTACGGGCGACTCTGGGGCAACCTAGGGGTGACTCGCCCGTAAGGCACGTGCTCTGTATATACCTAGGGAAAACCCTTTCTACCTCGCACACAGACTCCTCCTTTTTCCCTTAAGGATTCGTCTCTGTCTATACAATATACCTATTATTCTATCATTGGACTCCCTATCTACATCCTTACCTTATATTACTTAAGTGCCCTTTCTAATAGGAATAGTCCCGTATATACTATTTAATCTATAGGTATTAGTAGCTTCGCTCCTTCTTATATTACCTTAAAGTATATTTATATAAGGAATCCTTTAAGTTTTAATCTTTCTCCTAAGTACCTTTTAATTAATAGTAGCTTAATCTTTACTGCTCCTATTCTATTAATCCTATTTTCTAATATTACATTATTTTCTATTAGCTAGTTAACTATCTCTTATAATTATCCGACCGTTATAGGTTGCTATAAGTTAGTATCTGCTATACTAGTATTATTACCTAATCTTAAAGTAATTACCGCCGTTAATGGCATTATAGTAGCTGCTTTTAGTGGTATATTATTTAAC
>Ga0307515_10007758_pt1 | contig 21126 bp, 5 predicted proteins | sample 17_EM_MG_FD_194513 | JGI IMG/M metagenome (GOLD analysis project Ga0307515, IMG submission 194513) | Populus trichocarpa ectomycorrhiza microbial communities from riparian zone in the Pacific Northwest, United States - 17_EM | ecosystem: Host-associated > Plants > Roots > Unclassified | place...
GGCGTATTAAGAATATAGAGACGGCCTAGACTAAGGCTAATATTAAGAAGTTCGAGCTTAACTAGATACCCATTATATTAAAAACTGGAGAAGTATAGTTTACAAAAGCTACTATTACATAAGGAGTATCTTAAGCAACATTAAACCGCTTAATTATTACTCTAAACTTAATCACAATCCTACTAAACACTAGGAAATTAGAAATCCCTAAGCTTAAAAGCTAGTAAGAGGTTATATAGATAAATTTAACTAGTCTTCCCCTAGCATTAACTCTTACTAGCGAACCTATTACTAGTATTCCTCTATATAAATTCCCGGCCTATATATAACTGTAGGCAAAAAGTGCCCTTTTAAATACTTTAGTTAGAAGACTTTTATAGGATAATCCTTAAGTAAGGGTAGAACAGCGGATAATTCTAGATCCTACCTTAAATAATAAATATAAAGCATTTTAAGAAAGATATAGGGTGCGTATTACGGAGGCTGTTTAGGATAGCTTTAAGGAGCTAGAGGAATTTAAGTAAAAAGTATTTAGGGCGAAGTCTTACTTTTTAATAAAAGAATAAGGATATAGGCGTCCCGTAGATAACTTAGAATACCCTAAAGACCTAAGTTTAGATCTAAAAAATAAGGGTATAACTTTCAGCGCTCCCCTATTAACTAAGTATGGTTCTAAAGGCTATACTAAAGGTAAGAATAGGGCTATTACACCTTAAGGCGCTAGGACTACTGCTCTAAACCTTAGTCCTAATATCTTTGATAACAAAGTAGTGCCTATAAAGATTAACTATAAACTAAAGAATCTAAGTAAGCCTAAGGGAGATAGCCTCTAGGATACTACCCCTAAATAATTATTAATGGTTATTAGTACCTTAGAAGACACCAATAAACTAATAGCATTATACCGCCTAACGCCTTCACCAATTTCGGAAAGGGGTGCTGCTTTAGGAGAGCAGGCAATTAATTCTAGCATTTTATAATCTTCTACGTAGAAGACGATCTAAGTAGAAACGGCTACTACTCGGAAAAGAGTATCTTTAAGCCTTTAGGCTAATACTATTAATATATAAGAGGATATAAGTATAGAACTTAAAGTAAAAGGTATTACGGATAAGGATAATGCGGAAGAAGTAAAGGCGATAATTAAAGAGGAAGTATAGGCAGCTTTAGAGAAATTAGAGAAGCGTTAGGCGTTAGGGTATCTTCTTTTTTAAGGCATTTATTACCTACTAAGGGAGATATAAGGAAACGTTAGGGGACAACCTTTTAGGTAGGGGAGGTAATGTAATAGTGTTAAATGCCCCTTAGTTATTTTAGTTCATTTTCTTATTATATATATAAGGCTTAGGGTTATATATTACAGAAGGAGCTTAGGTTTTAACCTTACCTTACCTTAACTTAATACAATTTCTCCTCTACCCTTTATTAATTAACGACTTCTCTAGTATAACTTAAGTTATTCCATTCTTTTATTTATAATACTTAATTAAATATTACCTTTTAGTATTAGGCTTTACCCTTCTATACTACCTATAATAGTAATAATATTAATCCGGCTATAAAGCTAAAGCTCCCTATATACTACTATATATATATTAAACAGCTTATTAGTAATAGGGCTTAGCGGAATATATATAGGGTGTAAAAATATTATTAGAATAGTAATAGCTTACCTTCCCTTTATAACCGCAATAATAACTAAAGCCTCTTTCTCTTCCTTATATCTAGTGTGTTCTAAATATATTATATATTTAGGCTTTATAAGCTTAATAGGCTATATCTTGTAGGTAATAGCACCTAAGTATTATATAGAGGAGGCTAGCGCGGGGGTAGGCTTAAAGAGAGTCGCGGTTATATAGCGGATATAGTAGCAACTAATATAGCTTAACTAGTAGTAGTGGTAGATATGGCAGCATTAAATAGGGAATTAATTAATAAAGTTTAACTCTGGCTCGGCGTTAGATTAATACTAAAAATCTTAAATATCGCATCTATACCCTATAAAGAAGGGTATAGTATATAATTATATTTAAGACCGGCCGCATATAGCTCCTACTATAGACTTTTAGATAGTAGATCTGCGTGCTCCTATTCGTTTATATAGTTATTAAGGTATTTATACATAGTAATTAGGTGGAATTAATATGCTATTTAATATAGTATAGTATATAGAACGGCAATAGTGTAATATATTAGAAATAAAGTAGATCTACTAATAGCTGTAAGTACTGCTAATATCTAAGCCCACATCTAAAGTCTCTTAAGGATATAATTCTTTTTAGCATCTAGATTTACCCCCTTCTTATTATATATTTTACGTTCGGGCGTTCTTAACTAAAGGGAGTCATTATAGTAACTACAGTAGGAGTTTTTATTAGTATTTATAGCAATTAAAGCGTTAGGCTCGGCGAAATACTTATATAGTGTTTTCTTAATACACTCGTAATCATTATATAGCTAGAAAAACTCATCTCTTATCTCTATACACTTCTACTTATCTTCCTTTTTACCTCCCTACTTTAACTAGATGGTATTACTAGCTAATAAGTTATCTAAGTTTATAGAATTAACTAACGGTAATCGGGATCCGCGTAATAGTAATAGTAATAGTTAAGAGGTAGAAGAAGGGTAGGATAATAGTACGCAGGACTATCGCTATTGGCGAGCATTTAAACGGTATACTACCTTCGGCTTTAGCTGTAGGAGTAGGTCTTATTTGCTAAAGCACCAGTATTTAAATAGAAAGATTACTTTAGCCCTTCTACTATCGTGACTAGCTTAACCACCACGCTATAAAAGAGGGAAAAAATATTATTTAGGCGCCGGTATTATATATATAACCGCTCTACGGACGTCTAAAAAATTAACACTAAGCCTAATAGCCTTTATAGTAAAAATAATTTAAATCTTAAAAGATTCTGCTGGTTTCCTAAACTTATCTAGTATTAACTTCTTGCTAAATAATAAGGTTGTTTAATAGAATATAGCTATAATTAAGCGGGTAATATTTTTAGTATATTAAGTTAAATATAGCTGCTATAGGTACTTAGATATACTTCTATACGCCTTTATAGCTTAGGCTCTAGTATTAAAGAATATAATAGTCTTTAAAATCTTATGCGGAGTAGCTAAGCGGCTCCCTCCCTAAAAGACGGCAGGATTAATATATATTTTAATAGTTAGAGGATTAATAGCCTTATTAAGAAGGAAGCGGAGCGAGGTATATTTAGTAATTGTATCCTTTAGTATCTGGCTAAGATAAAAGATAAGCTCTTTGCGGGAAATAGAAGTCTACTTAAGGTGTATATTAGTGTTATTAAAGCCTAAGGACTTCTTTACCGTTTCTAACGTTTCTAAATTAAAAGCTATAGAATAGGCAAACTACGGAACCGAGCTTTATCAGCATTTTGTTGGGGTGCCAAGATCCTGGAGGCCTCCTGACAGGATTTTGATTGTCCTGGAGGTCCTGGAGGTCCTGGCAGGCTCCTGACAGGCTCCTGGCAGGATTTTGATTTTCCTAATCGTCCTGGTTGTCCTGACAGGCTCCTACCAGGATCTTTGATTTTCTGTCAGGGTCCTGTCAGGTCCTAATAGGAAACTAGTATTTCCTGATCGTCCTGTCTGGTTCCTGACAGGATACCCCTAAGCGACACCCCTCTTAATACCCCCCCTCCCAAAAGCGACACCTCTGCACACCCTCAAGCAACACCCCCAATGCGACACCCCCCCTCATGCGACACCCCCCCACCTTAGGTGCGCGCGCGCGCGACATATAGTGCTATCGGGCGCGACACACAGTGCTATTGGGTCCCCGCTATATTCCTAATAGCCTACACATGCCTCTGCCAAGTTACCCCCTTTATAGCCACCTTATTTTTTACCCTTCCTTACATCCTCCCTACCTTAGGAGGCACTAGAACAGCAGCCAGCAAAGGACCGTCGCTAGAACCAGACGACCGTCGCCAGAACTAGACAACCGTCGCTAGAACCAGACAACCATCGCCAGAACCAGACGACCGTTGCCAGAACCAGATGACCGTCCTAGAGCCAGACGACCGTCCTAAAACTAGACGACCGTTACCAGAACTAGACGACAACCTTTTAAACAACCAGCCAGCGAATACCACAAACGATTCAATTAATTAATCGATCGAATTAAACCAGAGCTTTGATATTGGCCTATCACCAAATTAAATCAAGGCCTCCTAGGGAGGCACCCTAGACGACCACCGTTCGAATGTATAGCTAGCAAACGGCCATAGAGAACGATCTAAATCAATTAGATCCTTTAATCGGGCCAACCCCTCCCCCGAATTAAATTGGATACTAACATAGGCAGGCAGGCAGGAGGCAGGTAGGAGAGGACCGTCGCTAGAACCAGAGACCGTCGCCAGAACCAGAGACCGTCGCCAGAACCAGACGACCGTCGTCAGAGCCAGACGGCCGTCGTTAGAGCCAGATGACTGTCGCCAGAGCCAAACAATAATCGTTCAAACGACCAGCCAGCGGACACCACAATTAATTCAATTGATCGATTAAATCGAACTAGAGCCTTAATATCAGCCCGTTACCAAATCAAATCGAATCAAGGCCTCCTAAGGAGGCACCCCAGACGACCACTGTTCAAATGTACAGCCAGCAAACGCCCATAGAGAACGATTCGAATTAATACAATCAATCGAATCAAGCAGAACCTTAAATCGGGCCGACCTCTCCCCCGAATTATAGATACAGACAGGTAGGCATAGACAGGTAGGCACGACAGGCACAGGCAGGCACAGACAGGTAGGACAGGCAGGACAGGCAGGACAGGCAGGCAGGCAGGCAGGCAGGCACTAGGCCTAGTTAGGAAATTAGCACACGGCCGGGTCGTCGGGAACACCGCCGATTGACGATTTAGAGCCTCCGCGAGAGGCTCCTTAGTTAATCACCCAACGCTTAAGTGATCGTAGAGCTCTATGACAGACACAGGCGGTAGGCAGAAAGATTAATTTAGATTATTTAGATTATATATAATTAAATTTTAAATTATATATTTTTTTTCACTAGCTACAAATACTAGAGTGTTATTATCCTTATTTTTAAATCTAGAATTTTTATTATTGTCCTAATTATCCTAATTGTCCTAATTGTCCTAATGGTCCTAGAGGTCCTGGAGGTCCTAAAGGTCCTAGTAGTCCTAGTGGTCCGGGCGACCTCCTAATAGGCTCCTAGTAAAATACTAAGTGTAAGTGTCTTTTAGAGCTCCTAATAGCCCTAATAGGAGCTATTAGGAGCTATTAGTACTGTTAGGAGGCACACACATTTTGCTAATGTTTTAATTAGATTGCGTATATAGCGTAGCTGCGTATACTTAGGGCGAAACCTTTTACCCCATTATATAATAAGATAAGCTTTATTAATAATAACTAAGGCTAATTACTTCTTAAACTTAGGGTCTTTAAGTAGATCTTAAAAAGATAATATACTGGTAAGCTTAGGACTAATAAAGATATAGGTATATAGGCCGGCTCTTGTATTCTTAAGCGCTTTATTTATATCCTTAACGTCGGCGTTAAGGAGTAGCGCATTACTACCAATATAATTAACCTTTTAAACTTGCTCTTTTGTAATCTTATTTAGAGGGAAAAACACTAGCGATATAGTATTTTTATAAAGAATTAAAATTACTTATATAATAAGGCTTTTACTAAAGCTAGTTTGTGTAATAAGGATAACATTAATATAATTATAGATTAGCCTCCGAATATAGGTTACCTACTTATTTTTTACATAAAATTTGTCGCTGTATAGCAGTAATATAGTACCTTAAATTGCGTTATCTCGTGCTTAAGTTATTATATTAGGCTTCTTCTTATCTTAGATTTTTCTCTAAGCTCTAGCTACGCGTATCTTTAGTATATCCTAATGTCACGGCACTGACCTAACGCATACTGTTTTATACTATCTCGTACTGTTTCCTACTGTTAGCTGGCCCACCACTAGCGACTTGGCGGCCGGCCCTACTATTTATATATAATACCCCCTTTCCACCTTCTTCCCCTCTTTATACCATAACGTAGTTATTTAGTCTACTTTATTACAGTACTGTAACATACCTTCTTTCCCTCTTTATACTATAACGTAGTTATTCAGTCTACTTTATTGCAGCACTGTAATAGTTTATGGTATCTTCAATTTGCGCCCTATTGCGATCACTGATTCCCTATACCCTAGCCAATTAACCTCCGCCCTAGAGCAATCACGACCCACACGCGCCTCTACTAAAACCGACACGTCCCTAGCATAGTCCTAGAACGATCCTTAGTTTTTACCTAGCGCCTAAATAGGCAACACTAATGACGCCGAAATGGCCGAAACCTAGAACCCCCGCGATGTCTTTATAGACCTCTTTATAGAGATATACCCTAATATCGCGTAAATAATCTGCCGCTCCCTACCATACCCTAAGACCTTTAAGCCTAGTAAAGCTTACCTTACCCTTATTAACTATACCAACGAGTTCCTTAATAATATTAAAGTAGGACTATAGTGTATATATAATATAAACACCGCCAATAAGAAAGCTAATAAAAACCTTAGTACCCTTATCGCTTCCTAGATAGGAACTATTAACTTCTAGGTAGAGACTATTACCGTTCTAAAATAATTAACCCCTATAATAACGGTAGTAACCTAGCAGAAAAAGCGGAGATCTAAAGACCCGCCAATATTTAGCGGAAAAGGCACCCCGCTAGAATAATAAGCTAATTTTAAGACCTGGTATATTAAAATTAAGGGAGTCTTTAACTAGGACTAGAACTACTTTAATATAGTTTAGTCCCAGATCCTTTATATCTTAGATATACTAGAGGACAAGGCCTATAAGTTTATTAAGTAGGGCCTAAAGCTTATATACGAGAACCTAAATAATATATTTACATAGAAATGGCCTACTAAGAAAGATATACTTAAAGACCTTACTGCCTACTACGAGGTCCTTAATATAACCCAGGTTATAAAGAATAAGCTTAACTATTTCCCCTAGGGCAAGCGTAATTACTAATTCTAGAAGGGAGAGCTTAATAAGCTAATAGTCCGCGCTAAGAAGACAGATAAATAGAAGGTGGACCTACTCTAAAAGTTTATTTCTTTAAAGATAGAAGAGCTAGTGCTTGGACTTGCCCACGAAATTAACAATAGTAACTATATAGGTTAAAGTAAGTAGATAAATATATTCGCTAAAAACCTCGCGAACTATATACACCGAGCTAACCTTAAAAAGAACGCTAACTACCGCCTACCTACCTAAGCCTCTGCCCCTATATTAACCCCAACCCTAGTAGTAACTAGAGAACCTATAAACCTTAATAGAATTTTAGATATAGAGCGTAAGCGCCGCGTTAATAATAGACTGTATTTTGCCTATAGCCTGCCTAGCTACTAAAAGGATGCCTATAACTCTATTAAGATAGCAAACCTAGTCCTAATGCTACCCTATTAAACAACGCGAACTAATAACCGCGGACGCGGCGACTATAGAGTCCATTATAGACGCGGCGACCGCGAAGCCTATTATAGCCGCGGCGGACGACCCCCCCCCTTTAACCCTACGGCTTAGTTACTCTAAACTATGCCCTATATAGGAGCCTAACCCGTTAATAACGCCTAGTATTAGTGACTTCGCGCTAGCAAATACGAATATAGCCACGTTGTTAGCGAGGTATTATCTTCCTATACCCCGACTAAAACTAAAACTAATACCACTAGCTAGACGGACACTAGACCGCCCCGCTAAAATAGCCTTATACCCTAGTTATTGAAAGGTAAACCCTTAGACTAAGTTGCGCCTAAGGGTTTAAACTATATAAGGAGGAAGACGAGAAGATTAAGTCCCTATTACTAGATTAATTAGTCCTTTCTATTAGTAAACTACCACTTAATCTTAAATTAGCAAATAGTAATAAGAAATTAATCCTTATTTAAACCCAACTCTTTTTATTACGTAACCTATACCCCTAAGTTTATATTAATATAGTAAGCCTAGTAGACTCTAGTAGTATTATAATAGCATTTACCGACCTAGAGTCTATTATAAGAAAGTATAACGTTATAACTAAGAAGCTGCTAGCATCTAGGCTACTGCGCCTTATAGACGGTATTCTAACTTCGCTTATTATGGACTACTTTACCACCTAAATATTAATTGGCCTCCATACTAAAGCTATACTCTTTTTTATTACTAAACTCTCGCCCACTACCCTAATTATCCTAAGTATGCCCTAGCTTTAGAAGTATAAGCCCCGTCCTAGCTTTAGGAAACTTAAGATCCGCTTTAACTTAGACTACTACTCTAGGCACTACCTCCCGTAGGGGATAACCGACGTTAATAGGGACGCCCTATATAGATACTTAGCACTACTAAGCCTAGTACCTAGGACTATATATAAAGCCTTAATAGTAGAAGACGTTCCTAATAAAGGGGAGCCTATATAGTTACAAAGAAATAAGATAGTAGAAGACTGAACTACCTTAGTACTTAAGACTAAAACGACGGGCTAGCTAGCCCTACTAAGACTAAGGAAGAAGGTCCGCTTTGCGCCGCTACTACTAAGAATCTAACCCTAACCTAGGCACTACTTAAACCCCAGCCGCCTAGCCTAATACTTAGAACTAAGCTATATACTATATACATATATTATAGCTCGCGTTATAGTAAGGACTGGCTATAAAACTACTAAGACCTAGATAATAGAAACCGTGCCACTATAACGCCTAACCTTATACCTATCTCCTGCGCGTACCATATAGGGCCGCTACCTTATTTCCGCCCCCCTAGGCTAACTAAGCTATACTAGCCTAGCCATAGTACTAGAGAACTAGATATGCCCTAACCTAAACGATATTAAATGCACTTATGCTATTAATTTTACCCAGTTCTATAAATAAAAAGATGTAAAGGTAATGAGGATTTATATAGCGGAGCTAGTAGAACTAGTTAAATAAGATAAGCACCGACAGCTACTTAAAGAGCTGCCTATAGGCCTAATAAAAGTACCGAACCTATTAGAAAGGTCTTTCCGCCGGCTAGTAGAAGGCGACTATACAATAAAGGAAGCCTATAAAGTACTCCCCCCCTATTTCTATAACTTCCTTAAGATAAATTTAAAAACTAAACCCGAGCTTTTATATTGGAAGATAGTTAACATTAATATTAAAAAATTCCTAAAAGGCAAACCAGGATTAACCCGCGAAGATATTCTACAATGCCTATTAAAGAAGTTTAGTAAACATATTAAGCACTTCCTCCCTAAAAACGTAGATAAGCTGCCCCCTTACTAACTATAGGACTATAAAATTAAGATCACCCCTGGAAACTAGGCCTTATACTATAAAAATAGACCACTCTTACCTGCTAAACTTAGGTATATAAAGAAGTGGATTAATAAAATACTAGATAAGGGTTTTATCCACAAATTAACCTTACTAGCTACCGCACTACTCCTCCTTACTACTAAGCCCGGCGGCAGTATGTAAATCTACTATAACTACTAAGGCCTAAACACAGTTACTATTAAGAATTAATACCTACTGCTACTAATCCGCGAGATACTTGACGCACTTTATAGTGCTAAGTACTTTACTAAACTTAATATAATTGCTATATTTAACCGGATCTGGATTACGGAGGGCTATAAGTGGCTTATAGCATTTATTACCCAGTTTAGACTCTATAAGATGCTAATTACACTATTTAGCCTCTATAACGTACCTGCTACGTTCTAAAACTATATTAACTATATTCTATATAACGCCCTTAACAACTACTACACTGCCTACCTTAACGACGTCCTTATCTTTTCTAAAATATGCGCTAAGTATACTAAGTATGTAAATAAAGTCATCTAAAGACTCGGTAATGCTAGACTTTAGATTAATATTAATAAGTTTAAGTTCTACTTTACTAAAACAAAATACCTTAGCTTAATTATCTCGACTAATAGTATAACTATAGACCCTAAGAAGGTATAGGCCTTACAGAAATAAAAAAAACCTAATATTAATTAAAGAACTATAATAATTTCTCGGCTTTGCGAACTTCTACTAATAATTTATCTAAGGCTACTCTATTATTGCTATACCTATAACAAAACTCCTAAAGAAGGATATTAGATAGCTATAGGGACTAAAATAAGCCAAATCGTTTAAGGCCCTTAAGGGAGCCTTTACTTTAGCACTAGTACTAATATACTATAACTATACGAAGAAAACAGTAGTAGAGATAGACGTATTAAATTAGGCTTCTAGCAAAGTCCTTTCCTAGTATAATAATAACGGAAAATTAAGACTGGTTGCATTCTTCTCTATAAAGCACTTCACGCTAAAGTATAACTATAAGATCTATAATAAAGAACTCTTAGCTATTGTTAAGGCTTTAAAGGAATGGCGTCCTAAGCTATAAGGGACTGAGGAGCTGTTTAAAATTATTACCGACTATAAGAACCTATAGATATTTATAACTACTAAGCAGCTAAACTAGCGCTAAGTTTAGTAGGCAGAGTTTCTTTTATAGTTTAACTTTATAATTATATACAGACCTAGTAGCAAAGCCACGCTCCCTAACGCCCTAAGCCGGCTACTAGAAATAAGGCCTAAGTACGCCAATAATAAACGCCTCCGCTACTAAGCCTAAGTCGTTATACCGCCCCAGAAAGTTAACCCTATAATCTTAAAAGAATTACTATATAAGTCCCGTAACTCTAATAACACAAAGTTTATAGCCGCTTTAGACCCTAAAATAGCTAAAAAGTTACTAGATAAGTTAATTTAGCTAGGATACTAGGAGAATAAACTTGTAAAAGATATAGTAGCAGCCCTATATAATTAGAAAGCTTACTATTAGCTAAAAAAAATTAGGAAATTACTTTATTATAATAAGTTAAAATATAGTATTATTAACGGACAGATCTATTTCCACTAATGTCTCTTTATCCCTAACGCCCTAAACCTCCGCCTAAAAGTTACCCATCGCTCTTATAGTAGCGGCCCCGCTAGTTACCCCGGCTAGGTTAAAACTCTTAACCTCTTAAACCAAATATACTAGTGGCTAGGAATCTCCTAGTTTACGGCTACCTTTATTAAAGACTATACCCTATACTTTCGCACTAAGACCCCCTATTCTACTCCGCCTAGTTTTTTAAAACTACTAAAATTACCTACCCGCCCGTAGATTATTATCTTAATTAACTATATTATAACGCTGCCGGTATACTAACGCTATAGTAAGGCATATAAATATATCCTTATTATTGTAAACCGCCTAACTAAAATATAATACCTTATTTTAGTAACAGAACTCTTAATAAAGGAGCTAGTTAATAGCTTTATTAATAACGTATATAAGCTCCATAGTACACTAAGTATAATTATCTCTAATCACGGTATATAATTTATTAGCGACTTCTAGCAATAACTAAGTAAACGCCTTAAGACAACCTTGCGACTAAGCTTAGCCTAGCACTTAAAAATGGACAGCTAAACTGAAATTATTAACGCTGCCGTAAATAAATACCTTTATACTTTTGTTAGCTTTATATAGGACAACTAGGTTAACTACCTACCGCTTATTAAGTTTACTATAAATAACTAAGTTAACAAGAGTATAGGCATTTTCCTGTTTTTTATGAACTATAGCTTTAACCCTCGCCTCGGAATTGAGCCTACTGGCCCCCGCCTACTAATACTATTAGCATAAGTAAAGAAGGAGTTCTTCTGCGTAGACTCTGTGGCTAACCGCTTTAAGCGGATATTAATATAGCTTAAGGCCCTAGCCCGGATTTTATAGTAACGCTATAAAGATAATACTAATACCTATAGGGATAAGAGCGCGTTATTCTATAAAGGCGATATAGTTATAGTTAGCTTAGAAAATATAAAGATAAACAAACCTAAAAATAAATAGGATAATAAATAGGACGGCCTGTACCCCGTACTTGTAGTATACTAAAGGGTAGTTATAGTAGATATTCCAAACCATATTTAAGTAAATAAATCCTTTTATATATCTAAGGTCCGCCTCTAAGCTACTAAAGAGATCCTTAGCTAAGTAAATATTAATACTATAAAGCGCTATAATATACAAGGACGAGTAGCAGAGAGAGATAATAATGGCAATATAGAAGATAAATGGGAGTTTAAGAAAATCCTTAATATATACAACAAAGACCCCTAAGGCCTAACTTATAAGATTAAATAGAAATATTATAAGAATATAACCTAGCAGCTAGAGGAAGACCTAAAGGGTTATAAATAAGCTGTATAGCGCTTCTATAAGCAACACCCTAAGAAGCTAGGACCCCTAAACTAGGCATAAAATAAGGAAAAGTTACGCTAAGGTCGCGGCCGACCACTATATTAAAATTTGTGGTAGTTAAGATATTATAGAACTTTAACCAGCGGTTAAAGTTATCTAATTAGCCAAATTCTTGCTAAGAAACGCCATATAGATCGATTTAGGTGGCAGTATAGAGTTCTACCAACCTTACTTACTAAACTAACTAATTAGGATTTTCTATACCCAGTATAGAAAATCGCTATTAACTTAGTTAAGGGCGGTAAGCGGAACTAATATCTTTACAGTAAAAAATAGGTAACCCCATATACTGTCTATTTTTAAGTTATCTATTTAATTTAGGGACCAAACTATTTAGGGGAGAGAAGTACTATTACGGCACTAACCTAACGCATACTATTTTATACTATCTTATACTATTTCCTACTATTAGCTAGCCCACTACTAGCGACTTAGCGGCCGGCCCTACTATTTATATATAATACCCCCTTTCCACCTTCTTCCCCTCTTTATACTACAACGTAGTTATTAGTCTACTTTATTGCAGCACTGTAATATACCTTCTTTCCCTCTTTATACCATAACGTAGTTATTTAGTCTACTTTATTATAGTACTATAACACCTAACTAGCTAAGCTAGTAGAGAGTTAAGATATTTATAAATCTATCCGTAGTAACTAAGGGGCTTTATTATCTATTACCGGTAACTAAAACGCCTTATTATTAGAGCGTTGCTTTTTAAAGACGTTTACTGCACTAATAGTATTATCTACTACCTCGCTAGTAGTACGAGGATAGTTATATACTATACTAGGCGTATATCTAGCTCTTAGCCTCCTTATTAAGGCCTTTAATCGTTTCTTTATACCAAACGGCGCTATATAGCTTATTAGTAAATATAGAGTTAATACGGGGTTTGTAGGTTAATATTTAGGTAGTATAGGCAGCAGAGGAGCAATAAAGTAGGTAATAAGGCATAGAATTAATCTAGATACAATATATTAGCTATTTCGGTGTTTATCTACTATAAATATTAATATAGGAGGTTAAACGTTAAGGATTAGTAATAGTTAATAGCTCTGGCTAAATATTTACTATTTTAGCAGTAATATTTAAGGCAAAACGTAGTAGTAACTACCAGGCCGTTCGTAATAATTTTAGCAGCATTAGAATCGCCCTATAAAGTTCTAGAACGTAACGTTTACTAATTATTTATAAAGATATTAGTTTATTATTAATTAGTAGCTAAAAAAATAGTATAGCGCATAAGTTTATATAAGAATTATATATAAATCGGCGCAAGGGACTAACAAATTTCCGAACCGTATACTAGACGACAACAACATAAGATGATTAATCTGTTATGTAAGCAGCTTATGATTGGTTGATCGTCTGGGACCGAGATAATACCAGACGACAACAACATAAGATGATTAATCTGTTATATAAGCAGCTTATGATTGGCTGATCGTCTGGGACCGAGATAACCAGCGATTGGTCTCTGAATAGAAGAGGTTAGAAAGCAATTGCCCTTTAACACATGAAGTGCGTTCCACCTCGACCCACCTGCGGCTCTCATTCTATGCTGTCGATTAGATATCCATACGTTCTAGTCGGAAACCTTACTGGCCTCTTACATTGACACGAGAAAGTTGATGTTCTTTTGATCGCATGCACGGGCCACATTTTATTGTCACTTATCGGTGCAAGGGATAGTGAGGATGGCAAGTCGATCGCAAGACTAGTATAAACTGAGAAGTACATAGCCACCAGCACAGAGGACCGCTCTACGGTCCAACTTATGCCAGAAGAGCAGACACCTAAGCCTCGATAAAAAGCAATGATAGCTTCATTGAAGGTGGCAGTGTCGTAGAGATTCGCGGAGACTATATGCCAAGGCGCTAGTGAGCAAGGATGCTGACCCACTTCCCGTGCAACTTTCACGAGCTCAGTATGCGCTTCGCAATCGCCACAAGGTAGCCCTCCGTCTTCAACTCTCAGTCAGCGCAACTCTTGCACAGCAATTCAAGAATCAAGTCCATCTCTCTTGAGAATCTCTGATGCGAAAACACTCGGCTACCAAATCTAACTTTGCGCCGCTATCTCCATCTTCCCCTGGCCAAATTCGCCCTGCAGGCATCAGTTTGCGATTGGAGCTGATAAATCACCAGCGCAGTTAACCGGCTTGACCGGTTTAAAGTCGCAAGGACCCATGAGCCTTGCGTGTTAGAAGCCTTCCCCCATACCTTCAATGTCGATTGGATGCACCCCCTCAATCCATTCTTGCGGGCCTTCTTCCGTAGCACACTCCCTACGCAGTGCTCGCCAGTTCACCATCACGTAGGTTTTAACTTCCCATCCTTTTCAGTCCTACCGCCGCTAACCCCGTCGCTATCTCAATCAGGTCTTGCTTGTTCCAACGACCGAAGTCCTCCTTAACTCTCGCGACCGTGAGACGCACGCCTTGTACGCTGATCTAAGCGGCTCGGAGGACTTCCTTGCGAGCCATGTGCTCCGGGTGCCAGGTGGAGTGGGCCCGAATAGTCACATCAAAGATGGGGGTAATTTCAGGGAGAATCGGGGGAAGGCAAAGCAGTATTCTACGGCCAATGGGCGTACGGTGATAATAAAGGATGCTTTTGTCTACAGCAATAAAGGTACAAAAGATCACACTAGCCAATTCAATGGATGTATCAAGCTAATTAATACAGGTTTCAAAACTCTAAACCAGGCACAGCTACTGAGCGATGCGATCTTCTATCCAGACACATTCGACGCGCAACCATGGCTGATATATTACATCTCCCGACCTCTGATTGGAACCTACGAAGCCATACCTATTGTACCTGCAAGTCTTTTGCCCAAGAAGGTCGAGAATTTGCTAGAGCAAGGCAACTCAAATACCTTGAATGGATCGATATCCTCCTTACCACGAAAGAAGGAGGTCAAGTCGTTCGGCGATTTACTAAACCATTTTCCAATGATTGCCCGACAGATGCAACCAGGGCTTGAGAGACTGTTCAAGGAATTCGGTAAAGAGTTCGAGAAACCGCTACCATTAATACCATCACGATCATCGAGATCAGGGTCCCTCAGCTCTCGTCGGAGAAGTTCTATATCCTCTACGGAGAGTCTGCCGACTTCGCTACATAGCAGCTTACCCAATGGCTCCAGAGGCATTCATCCTACACTGGAGCTTGATAATGAAGAGGATCTCATGAGAAAATCTTTAGAGACTGCCGTCACTGCCGCGATAGATCTTTTTCAAATGGTCGATAAGCAGCAGCTTTCCTTACTTGGTGCAACAACCGATCTCACTGGGCCAATAGTTGAGCGTATGATTGAAAGGTATATCACAGAACAGGTCCATCACTCAGTTCTATTCCCCCGACTTTGCTCAATCAGACGTTTCGATGACCTTGAATTGGAGGCCCGGATCAGGCAGATGGCAGACGTGGATATATCCCAGGTCGGCATTACCATCGGAAACGGTCAGAAAGGAAAACAAGAACTTGCAATTCGCCTTTCAAAAGCAGTTGACATATTCAAAAAGATGGGTGTAGCAGGAAGTCCGCAGGAAATGGTAGAGATTCTACTTTCAACTCAGAAACACATTACGATGCCCGAAATAACTTCCGATGCTCCAAAACTCAAATCGAAAGCCAATGGAACCTTGGACCTGAGCTCTGAGAAGCAGGACCCAATGCTAACTATCAACGCCGATACTTTGGTTTCTCTACTTCTGGTCGTAGTCATTCGGTCTCCTGTACGACATCTACAAGCTCGCCTCTCTTACATGCGACATTTCGTTTTCATCGATGATATTGAAAGTGGCGAGATCGGCTATGCTATGAGCACATTCGAAGCTGTGGTCTCCTACCTCGTGAGGGACTCTGGGGGCTTACGGAAATCAAGCCGCAGGAATCGGAAGCTCTGGCAAGCTACGAAGAATGGCGATATCGCCGAAATGCAAAGTGTCCTGGAACCTGATCGCGCCATTTCGTTTGATGCTATGAATGAAGATGAGCAGGAGGGAGGCAGCTCAGATGGGTCGAAACATGTTCAACATAGCCACAGCTTCACTGAAATTTCTTCCTTGGGTGGAATAACCTTGAGTGGCGAGGACCACGAACATGACGGGCGGCGTAGCTCGTATCATAGTGGTCATAGGATTGAACCTGGTCCGCTGGCTCATATTTTTCCATTCCAAAGAGCACCAACTCCACCACTGGCGGATGGCAGGAAAATCAAGAAAAAGGTTTCAATGGATACTCGAAGCACTTCAAGCTCCTCCGCATACTCGTTCAGATCTCGGACAAATACCGTAGACTCTCGGAGTAGCGGTATTGAAGGCGATACGTCTATTGAAAGGCTCTCACGGACTCAAGGACCCGAAGGCGAGTCAGTCCTGATGATTGCTATCGAGAGTAGGCAAGATAAGGCACTGCAGTATCTGCTGAGCTTATCCGATTGCTACCCTCTGAGCATTGTACTCGAAGATTGCAACAACGAAGGGACGACATTGCTTAGCGCTGCCGTTCAATTTCCACATCCGAAAACCACCGATATACTCTTAGACTTCATCTTCGAACATTCCCCGAACGAAGACGTCATTAGGGACTATTTTGCCTTGCAAGACTCGAAAGGCAGATGTGTTGCTCACTACCTATTCAACCAGCCGCGACTTATATCCCGTATAGGGCATTTGCTTCCCTGGCGATTGAAGGACAAAAATGGACAGACTCCTCTATTTGCCTTATGCAGGTCTTATGATCATGAAGAGTACAGGTGGATGGTGGATGCTGCCCTACTGGCAGCTACCAACGCTCAAGATGACGGGAAACCTCTGCACTTAGATGAACACATCGATGGCAAGGGAAACACGCTACTGCACATCATCAATGATCCCCAGATAGCACTAAAACTACTCTACCACTGTGACTCCGATGTCAATGCTCCTAACGATAAGCAATTCACACCATTGATGGTTGCAAGCAAATATGCACGTACCGACCTGGTGCGGGCACTTTTTGGAGATGCTAGGGTCGATCTGTCTGTCAAAGACGTGCGTGGCCTCACCGCCGTTGAGCTGGCGAAAGACGACGAAGTTCGCAATCGAATCGATGATCTTGTCCTGCTCTCTAACGATCCCACACCAGATGGTCGAATCACAACCGTTGTACGCTCCTTTTTCGTCGAAGACGGTACTATTCGCCTCGTTCTAAAGTCCGGTGCGCCCAACGGCAACTCCACAATTACTGTCACAACCTGCCGTCGCTCTCTTATAGACTTCGAGAACCTTGCAAAATGGCTAGCACAAGAGCACCCAGCATCCTGGCTCCCTCCGATCAACAACTTTCCATCTCCCTTCCTCATTCCCTCCAGACCTTCGCGTGCCATCCTCCGTGACATGCAGATCCGACTTGATTCTTTCCTTAAAGTTCTCCTCACACATTCAACATTTTCCACCCACGAAATGGTCTGGGAGTTCTTCCTTGTCCCTGACATGGAACCCGCTATGCTTGCCGAACGGTCCGCTCGTAAAGCTGAAACTCGAGTGGAGCGAGTGAAGGAAGAATATTCACCTATACGTGACGTGCGTGAGGTCGAACTATTTGTCCAACATGCGCGTGAATCCGTCCGCTCAGTACACCACAGCACCAAATCCGTTCTCAGGCGCTGCAACAAACTCCGTGCTGCCTCGTCTGATCTCATCGATGCAGCACACCTCGCCTCGACCGCCGTCCAGTCTGTAACCTTCCTGTCAGCAGAGCATCTCATTGCCGTCGAGCGTTATACTAAAACTCTTGCTCAGTCCGAGGCTTCGCCTTTGTCGGGCTTCTACTACAATATGCATGCCATCAGTACAACTATCACCGCCATCCTGACGGCGCTCAACCGCCCCACCACACTGATTTCGCAAATGTCAGCAACTCAAAAAGCCATCGATCGGCATACGCTTTCCCTACGCCGGTCGGACCGCTGGCCCCTCGGCCTCCTCGATGATGCTAGACACAGGGTCCAGCGAGACGCAGCGGAGAAGATGGACAAGAGCCTAATAGAGCTCGAGGGGCTAGGAAAAGAACTCAGGTGTACACAACAGGTTGTTGCGGGCGAGCTGGCATCTTGGCAGGAGACGAGAGTTGGGATGGGGAGAAAAGCATGTAAGGAATTAGCAAGAAAGATGGTTGTAATCGAAAAAGCAAGGCTTGAAGGGATGAGAAGAGCATTAAGGGGTTTAGGAATTGGGCAAGATAAGGAATTAAACGAGCCAGAGAGGGGAAGAACTAGGGTCAGGGATAATGGCAAGAATTACGAGGTTGCTACCAGCTTCCAGGATCCCTAAGTGGACTTTAAGCGTTCCATTTACTCTTTTGATGCATAGAGCGGGAGGTGAACCTCCGAGTTGGTTTTGGAGTTAATCTACTGTGATTGGCTAAGAGTGATATCCGTGGCCTGGATGTTTCATACGAACGAATATATCAAGCAATTCACATACTATCTCCATATACCACCTCATCTCTCAGACGTTCAACCTTCCATCAAATAGGTACTCATTGGCTCAGACTACTATTGGTAAAATTAAGTGAGCAACGTTAGGCCCCACCTGCCCCTGCAATCTGAATTTCTCGATGACTCTATATGACTATTTAGACTTCTTCTCCAATTTCCACACTACTTTGCCAATATGGCTTCCGAACAGGGTGTTAGTGCTGAAATTCCCTCTCATCCCGCCCCAGCAAGCGCTGAGCACCTTCACGGTCTCGAAGAGTGAACGTCAGTTTGACCAAAAGAATTTCAACAATGACTGAATTGACCCCGCATAGTTAAGAGACGCTCAAAGCAACGAGAGGCAGAAGCCAGGAAAGCCGAAAAGGCTAGCAAGGCGGCTGCCGCCGCGCTATCCAGGCTCAAGAAAGAGAAGTCTGGAGAAGAGCTTGAAGGCGACCTCAATCCAAACGTTTGTCCCGAAAAATATCTTGCATTATAAACCTTTAGCTAATATACGTGCAGCAATACTTCGAAATCAGGTCTAGGCAGATCGACAAGCTCCGGGGGAGCAAAGAACCTAATCCGTATGCTATATTTTGCATCCACTTCAGGTTATACTTTCGCGAAATTCTCGAAAGTAACACTTTACAAGGTACCCACACAAATTCCAAACCAATACTTCACCGGGCGAGTTCGTGGAGAAATATCAGGGCATCAAGAAACATTGAAAGATGTAGAAATCCAAGTCGGTGCAAGAATAACGACCAAGCGTTCATATGGAAATATCCCACGATTCTACAATGTTAAGGCTGAGGGAGTCTCCATGCAAATAATGTGTGAGCTGAAAAAAGCTACTGGTACGCCATTCGTAGAGCAGCATGAGCATCTTCGAAGAGACTGGATTGGTGTTGTTGGATTCCCCGGTCGGACACAATCAAAGTCTCGGGACTCTGGAGAACTGAGTAAGACCTTTATGAGTTTAAATATATCCCAGAAGCAATGGCTAAATAAATATAGGTATTTTTGCTCGGGAGGTGTTCCTCCTCACACCTTGCCTGCATCAGGTACGCATGTTTAGCACCTCTTACAACCTCTGCTAAACCTACTCTAGCTGCCAACAGTTCATTATGGATTCAACGACCAAGAGCAGCGTCACCGACAGCCAGACTTGCTGATAAACAAACAATTCAAACCATGGATCTTCAGTTTGGTTGATTGGATATTTTGAAGCTTCAAGCTTGTTTGTTTCGTTTGGTTGATCAAACTAGCAAACGGTTTGGATAGATTTGACTGTTTGGATAGATTTATATACATTTTTGCGCGACGGTAAGAGGATCTAGGAGCTCTACGCTACAATCTAGTGATAGGCGTTTGGTGTTTTAATGCTCGCGCTAAGCTTAAAAGTCAAGAGGGAACAAAATCAATCACCCCTAGTATTAACAACAGGAAGGTCTAATTCTATTAATCTAAAGCGGCAAATCTATTAATATTAGTTACTATAATGATATCTGAACGTTATATAAGGATAGCTTACTGTAGTGTGGATCAAACCTTGTTGTCGCTCTGGCGGAAGGTCACGTGACTCCAAATTTGATGCAGAGTTTTCCTATGTAAAAGATGCCCAAAAAATCGATCGCCCGCCACGACGGCAGCAATATCGACCTGGCTATATAGCCAGTTCTCCCTGTACATTATTGTATGTATACAAAACAGCTCCTAAAGTGGGAGATCGCGCCTCTCAATAGCGCCAAAGTTAAAGGCCAGAATTGAAAATTTGGGTAGGACGTCGCACTATTTAAAAGTCAGCAAACCAAATCAAATGGCGCGATCTCCGGTTAAGTCCGAACCAGTATACGATTTCCTTATTAGGAAAGGTCATTTTCTGCGTTTAATAAAGCCGTTGCGGTTCTAGCTTCGCGTACACTGCAAGGCTGCAATAATATCAGGCCGCATTCGTGAGCGACGAGGCTCAAGCATATCACCAAGCTCACTAAACGATCGTTCGCAATCGCAGCTTAATGGCGGTATACTTAGTATATCAAGCGCCATTTGACTAAGGTTAGGAAACTCCATTGCCATCGTCCTCCAGTATAAGAACGGATCGCGAGCCAGTGGGTGATCTTCCGCTAGTGGATCGAGTTTCTTCTACTGCTCGTCTTCTTGATCATCAGATAAGGAAGGTGCTGTAGTAAAGGCGGTATAGGAATTGGTGGGTAAAAGAGGAGATTTTAGTAGGCTTAAGTCAAAAAGACGCGTTCGGATGTTTATTTTCGGCGCGTATATTATATCACAATCGTAGTATA
>Ga0307515_10007759_pt1 | contig 21124 bp, 8 predicted proteins | sample 17_EM_MG_FD_194513 | JGI IMG/M metagenome (GOLD analysis project Ga0307515, IMG submission 194513) | Populus trichocarpa ectomycorrhiza microbial communities from riparian zone in the Pacific Northwest, United States - 17_EM | ecosystem: Host-associated > Plants > Roots > Unclassified | place...
CTTTAAGTTAAAGATCTATTTAATCTTGACTATTTAGAAATATTTTAAATTTTAAAATTATATTTGTTTGGCATTGTGTGTTGTATTGCATAATTTATAATTAATTTTTCTTAAATTTAAATTATGTTTGTTGAATATATATATATATAAACAGTATAACCCCAAAACGGCACGCCGAAACACTCTGAAATTGAAACATTTCATTCCAATTGAAAAAACGAAACACCTACCGAAACGGAATTGACAACCTTGATCAAGTGGCCTTGTTGAAAAAATATTGATGGATTATAGTTATAGCTTTTTCAATATTTTTTTTTATTTGAAAATATATTGAAGTAATAAATTTTCAAATTTTTTAAAATTTATTTTTAATATCATCATATTAAAAAATATATATATAAAAAAATAAAAAAATAAAAAATTGAACAAAAAATAAAAAATAAAAAATATTTAATTTTTTTAAAAATATTTTTAAGATACTCTTAGCCATCTTTCATACCTCATGTTTCCATATTTTACTCCAAGCCATAATTGTTAGACTGGTCTGGATTCTAACCTGAATTATTGAATCATCAAGAATTGAACAAGATTAGTTTTTGAAAAAAAAAATAACTATAAACACATGATTTCTTACAAAAAAAAAATTAATTATTTTTTAGAGTTGATTTGGCCATGTATGATCTAGATTCTAAACTAGATTATTAGGTCATCCAAGTCAAACGTTGATAATTTTAAAATAGTAAGGTTTTTGAAAAAATAAAATAAATACATAGACATTATTTCTTATAAAAAAAACCTTTTAAATATATATTTTAGAGTTGATTGACGATGTAAAGCAGATGATAAATTATGAGGTCATCAAAATTACTTGATTAAACTTGATTTTAATGAATTTTAAAAGAATAGATAGATAAAATAAATAATTAAAAACTGTATAATATTACAGCTCTTGTCATTACATCCATTCATGTAAAATTAATTAATTTTGATTCGTGCTGTGTAATATTATCCCTTGAAAACACATAAGAGTTCAATGGTTAGAAGTTATCCTTAAAATACCTTAATATTGTAAATATTATATTGTTGTAATAACAGCAAAGAGCAAGTGACAGGTTGACTTCGTAAGAAGTTTAGAGTGCGTTTGGCAGTGTGGTAGCGGTTGCTTTTCAAATAGCTTTTCGTGCCGAAATACATGCCAATAATGTTTTTTTATTTTTTAAAAATCATTTTTAATATCAGCACATCAAAACGATCCAAAAAATATAAACCGTACTTAATTTTAGCAAAAAAAAAATTAAAAATTTAGCGAAATGAAGGTTGAAACGCACAGCCAAACAGACTCTTAAGCCTCGGAAATTGAGAGACACGTAGCATGGACAAGCAAGCTGTTGACTATTTCTTGTTGCTTAATAAATTAAGGAATAAAATCATAAAGTATTATGATTAATTGTCATTACTGTCATCTCAACCACCAAATTAATCATCAATTATTGTACATTATCAACCAATTTTAATATTTTATATTTCAATAACCTTTTAATTTCCTTAAATTAGAAATTAAGTAAATAATTCTTGACAGTGAACATGAATAAGCCAGCTTTGAACTTTGAAGTTTTTTTTATGTAGTTGTGGTTGTGGTTGTTTTTCAAGATATTTTTTACTCGAAAATACATTAAAATAGTATTTTTTTTAAAAAAAAATTATTTTTGACATCAACACATCAAAATGATTTGAAAACACCAAAAAAATATTTATTTGAAGTAAAGAAAAAAATAATAAAAATTTAAATTTTTTCAAAAACGCTTTTGAAATGCAAAAACAAATAAAATCAAGAAATGATGGGCTGGATGATCATATATGCCCTTTTCTCTGTTTTTTTATTTAAAAAAATAATTTTATAGAATCACCTAAATCAATTTGAGAAGATTATTTGTATAATGTCAAATTTATTCAGCATTTAAATTTTGATCTTAAAAAAAAACTCACAACTTAAAATTTTGAATTTTCATTAGAAGGTTTCACGCTTAAATCCTAGCAAGATAGAGAGGAATGATAAGAGCTACTCCTGTTATTTAATCTCAACTCTTTAAATCTCCAATTTGGCAAGAAAAAAATTTATTTTAGAATAAATGTTCTTTAATTTTATGATTTTATGGTGTTGTGGAACCAAAATACCATCATGCAAGTATTTGAAAAACATGATTTTTTTTTTAATTTTATGGTTCAAAATTAAGTTTATTTTTTTTCTTCTAAAAAAACAAAGTCCACATCTTTACTTTGATATATAAATATTCAAATAATTATTAAGTTTAATTAGTTTTTTTTGGTAGATTTAGATTTGGTATCCACGTGGTAAATTAATAATTCATTAAATTTATAATGTAATATATTTAAACAAGACACACACATAGTTTCCACTAGACATGTAAATTAATAATTTCTTTGTATATTAAAATTATATATACATGTAACTCAATTAAATTAAAAGGTTTTTATAAAATATGACTCTAATATTAAATGTTTTATTTTGAAATTGATATCTTTTTAGTCTTGAAAAATATATAATGTGATTATTGTTTTAAATGTATAGTTGCTATGGACAAGCTTCAATATATAAATATATAACTTTATTTGTTTTTGTTTTTCACGATATTTTTAGTAATTTTCTCGTCACTTAACAATTTTTAAGTTATCTTATTTTCTACTAGGTAATTAAAAAATGCTCAACAATTTCAGTTTTTTATAAGAAAAACATATAGAATAATGATAATTTTTAATTTAAGAATTAAATAATATTCATACAATTACAATATATACCATATGTATTAAGCTCAATATTTTTTAATATTATAATAAATTGGTTATTAATTAATGTATAAATTAATAATTTTTTTAATTTATCTATTAAATAACATATCAATTAATTAATAAAATTTCATGGTGCTATTAATTTTAAAATTTTTTCGTTCTAGATCACCATATAAACATTACAATGGTATCATCTCTATACACCTTAGATGTCCCTTTCTATATTTTTATCACCGCCTACTGCTAAATTGCGCTTTTAGGTACACAACACACCCCATATTTCGCGCTAAAAAATGGGCCCTCAACTGAAATCGTACAGTGAACAGACAGGAGCTCCACCCGTGCGCATTATTTCCCTTTGACACGTTGACAAACCCACGCTTTAAAACGCTACCTTGCGCCGGATTAGAAAATGCCCCTCTTAACCTCCTCAGACCCCCCAATCTCTCCCTTCCTCTCTCTCCCCCTCTGCCACTCTCTAGCCTGGTGGTTTTGATTAGGGCAAAATCAAAAGAAAGTCTCTTGCTTTTACCAGGTTCTGTTTTTGTTTGGCTTACATTTATGTTACTTTTGCTTATTTTTTCCAGTTAATGTAGCTTAATCACAATGAAACACTGAACCCATGAAACAACTTCACAAAGCTAGAATCTTTGAACTGGGGTTTTCAAAATATGGGTTTTTTAGCTTGAATGGCAGTGAAGACTTACACACTTGAGCATGATATGGTGTAGCAATGGTGATTTTGTTGTGCTTTTGTAATTGGTGTTAATGTGAATAATTTGTTGAAATGGGTAACGTGGAAATACCCGAATGGTTAAAAGGGTTGCCTTTAGCACCTGAGTTTAGGCCAACTGATACTGAATTTGCAGACCCAATTGCTTACATATCGAAAATTGAGAAGGAAGCTAGTGCTTTTGGGATTTGTAAGATCATACCTCCATTGCCTAAACCTTCGAAAAGATATGTTTTCAGTAACTTGAATAAGGCGCTGTCTAAGTGTCCGGAATTGGGTGATGATGTGGACTTGTCGAATGGTGTTTTAAGGGATGGTGGTAATGATGGGGAGAATAGGGCGGTGTTTACTACTAGGCAGCAGGAGTTAGGGCAAAGTGCGAAGAAAGCAAAAGGGGTGGATAAGGAGAATCCCCAATCGGGTGTTCATCAGCAAGTTTGGCAAAGTGGCGAGGTTTATACGTTGGAACAGTTTGAGTCTAAGTCTAAGGCTTTTGCGAGGAGTTTGTTGGGTATGATTAAGGAGGTTAATCCATTGACTGTGGAGGCATTGTTTTGGAAGGCAGCTTCTGAGAAGCCTATCTATGTGGAATATGCTAATGATGTGCCTGGTTCAGGATTTGGGGAACCCGAAGGTCACTTTCGATATTTTCAAAGACGGAGGAGGAAGAGGGCATCGTATCAGTCTTATCGCCGGAGTAGAGAAATCCCTGTTTGCCGGGAAAATGATATGGATGGTGTAAAGAATTCCCATAATGATGATGTTACTGTTAAGAATGAGCCAAGCATGTGTTTGAAGATGACACCGAGGTCATCTATGGCATCCGCAACTCCTTCTGCAGAGGATAGTTTGAAGTCTTCTAAGCAAAAGAGTGTAGCTGCATCTAATGATATGGAAGGTACTGCAGGCTGGAAGCTTTCAAATAGCCCTTGGAATCTGCAAGTGATTGCTCGCTCACCTGGCTCACTTACTCGTTTTATGCCAGATGATATCCCAGGTGTTACTTCTCCTATGGTCTATATTGGTATGTTGTTTAGTTGGTTTGCTTGGCATGTTGAGGATCATGAGCTTCACAGCATGAATTTTCTACATATTGGTTCTCCAAAGACTTGGTATGCTGTCCCTGGAGATTATGTATTTGCTTTTGAGGAAGTTATACGCACTAAGGCTTATGGTGGCAATATTGATCGACTAGGTATGTATTGATTTCTGACATGTTATTTATTATGACTGATACAAATCCTTTGTCACAACTTCCTTGAGATTATGCATTTTCTTATGAAGAAGTCCTCTTCCTTGTGCATTTTATTCACTTGATCTCTCTTTCTGCCTGGCCATTTTATTGCCAAAATCATTGCAAATAAATGGACTTCCAGAAAAGTAGTTGCGTTGGAGATATATCTTGTCAATGATTATGTCCTGCTATTTGATGCCATTTTGCATGTTTATTTGCAACCAGAGATATTTCACTGTTAGAAACTTCTCCAATCTGTTAGTCCATCATTCTCTCAAATTTCCACCTATTGTTATCCAGGTCCAATGTAGCTTCTCCAATTGGTGTTATGCTGCCTGGTTTCCTTTTTAACGGTAGACTAATCATGACTCTTAAGTTCATGGTTGTGGACTTCTAAACAATGGAAATAAATCTAACCCACAAAGAGGTATGAGATGTAAGAACGATTAGCTGTTTATGCCAAATTGGACCTGCCAGACCTGTTAAGGCAAACTGTCTAAATGTGTACCAGAATTGATGATAAACGAGGCCTGAATCAGGTTGCAAAGAATTTTTGTGATTAACTAATTTGTATCTTGCAGCTGCATTCTTTTTTCTTCTAGTTTTACAGTTAAAACAAACCAAAAGCTGGTTCATTTGTATTTTCTCAGATTTGGCAAGTTCTAGTAACTATGGTGAAAGGCATATTTGTTAGTCTGGCAACTTGTATCAACTCTGTTACAATGAAATGGTTTGTTTGAATCTGGAATTGTTAGGCATTAACTCCTATAAGTTTTTTTGTAACTTAAAATTCTGGTTTCTTTTTCTAGCTGCCCTGAGTCTGTTGGGTGAGAAGACAACCCTTCTGTCTCCTGAAGCAATTATTTCCTCAGGCATTCCTTGTTGTAGGTGGGTCATTCCGTTGATTTTTCATGAAAACTTAGATTTAGAGGTGGTCTTGATCTTGGGATTTGGTGGTTCTACTGACTGTAATTGTTTTTTCTGCAGGTTAGTACAGAATCCTGGTGAATTTGTTGTGACTTTTCCAAGGGCCTACCATGTAGGATTCAGCCATGGTATGCTTTATTGCCTTGTTTTATCCTCTCGTCCTTGAGATCACTTTTCTTTTATTTAAATTATTTTTTGTGTGGATTTTGATAGGTTTTAACTGTGGGGAAGCTGCCAACTTTGGAACTCCACAATGGCTTAAAGTAGCTAAGGAAGCTGCAGTCCGTAGAGCTGCCATGAACTATCTTCCCATGCTTTCTCATCAGCAGCTTCTATACCTGCTGACCATGTCTTTTGTTTCCAGGTCAGTGGATTATCGACTGTAGCTTTCTTGTGTGTTGTAGTTTATGAAACTTTCTCTATGAAGAATGTTTGCTCTTTCAGTTGAAATGGAAGCTTTGACCTGATGGAGCATAGATAAAACGCTTACTAGGTTAAAATTGATAATGATCGTTTTAGTTTTTCTAATTGCTTTCATGGCATGTCTGATTAGGGTGATCAATAGAAAACTTTGAGATCCACGTGGCCTGTTTTAATTAATGTGTCCCATATTGTATTTCATTTTTTTCAGTCCATTTCAACAAGTTTGTATATACGTTTTGATTTCTATTTGAAATCAATTGTTTTTTCACTAGATGTTCAGGGTATTAACTAACTTGCCTTTTTATCAATCCTTCAACATGATTTTTTGCATACACTTGAATTACTTTTGTAAGATTTAGATATATCTGGCTAAATTCCATCTAGCTTACAAGCCCCATAACCACACAAATATTTTTCTGTCATGCAGTACTTTATGTTGTTATATTTGAACAGTTTCTGTGATGACCCCTCCTTTCATATTTTTATAAAGTTATCATTTGTATGCTTTATTGATTATTGTTGTTGGATTTCTTTTGATGCCAGAGTGCCAAGATCCTTACTACCAGGCGCTCGGAGTTCTCGTCTTAGAGATCGTCAGAGAGAAGAAAGAGAGTTGTCAGTAAAGAAGGCTTTTCTAGAAGACATGTTAAAGGAAAATGATGTTTTATCTGCTTTCCTTGAGAAAAATTCCACTTGTCATGTGGTGATATGGAACCCTGATTTGCTTCCTTGTGCAAGTAAAGAGTCTCAATTACTCAGCATAACTTCTACTATCACTACTACATCAAATGAAAATGCTTCCCATGTTCATTCTGACTTAAATAGTAATAGTAATGAGAATGATCTGTTTAAGGAGATGAGCTTGTATATGGAAACTCTCAATGATTTATACATGGAAGATGATTTATCGTGTGATTTTCAAGTTGATTCGGGGACATTAGCATGTGTGGCATGTGGAATCCTTGGTTTTCCATTTATGTCCGTTGTACAACCTTCGGAGAGAGCATTTATAGAACTTACACCTGGGGATTATCTTTTGGCTCAAGAAGAGCCAGGAGTTACAAGAAGCGATAATGTTCAGCCCTCTTCAAACCCTGATATCTCTGTTAAAGGCTCCATTCCAGGTATTGAGTTTTTGTACTTTTATCTTACTTGATACTTGTGTATTCTTTTCTGCCACTTCCCATCTCTCTTTATTTTTCCTTTTCACACTTTCATTTTCGTGCATTTGATAATGACTTCTCACTTGATTTGGAATAGAGTTCTAGTAATAACTTCTATGTAAAACATAAAATCTTATCAGAGCAAACATACTCTTATGTACAGCCGAGCCTCTCTGGGTGCTAAAGTTAATCGGTTTGTCCATTTTTCTGGCTCTGCAGATGATCATGCTCCTGTGAGTGATCTTTCTGTGTCCCTGAAGGATCTTCCAGCGCCAACAGGGTGGAACACTTCTCGTAAGTTTTTGAGACCTCGTATTTTCTGCCTGGAGCATGGTGTCCAAATTGAGGAGCTGTTACAGTCTAAAGGTGGAGCAAACATGCTTATAATTTGCCATTCAGGTGAGATGGGCTTACATTTTTTCTGTAGAGTCACTTGGTAAAATGAGATTTAACAGTACGCACATGCATGATGTGCTGTCCTATTCATTCTCTTTGGTATTTGCTATCTGTTTGTCGATTTGGTCAATGATTATTTTGCAAATTTTATATTGTAGACTATCAAAAGATAAAAGCTCATGCTTTTGCCATCGCGGAGGAAATTGAGAATCCTTTCAATTATAACGAGGTTCCTTTGGAAGCTGCATCCCAAGAAAATCTGAACTTGATAAATCTTGCAATCGATGATGAAGATCATCATGAATGTGGAGAAGATTGGACATCGAAACTGGGTATCAACTTACGGTATTGTGTAAAGATCAGAAAGAACTCTCCATCTAAGAAAGTTCAACATGCATTAGCATTGGGAGGATTATTCTCTGACAGAAGTCTCAGTTCAGATTTCTTAAACATCAAATGGCAATCTAGAAGATCTCGGTCAAGAATCAAGTTCAATCAGCCTGTCAATTGTAAACCATGCAAGATTATGGAAACAAACAAAGATGAATTGTTGGGGAATAAGTCAGATGGTCTCACTGACAAAAAAGAAAAAAAACTTATTCATTACACAAGAAGGAAGTACAAGGTAAAAATAGATTATTCCACAAATGGGCTTCGAAGATGCTCTAGAAGGTGCTTGGCAGAAGAAGTTTCAGGAGCTAGTGGTGATGATCCTGATAAGCATGCTGAACAAACTACTGTGATTTACCCTTGCAACATTGGGATTACCGGAAGTGGTTCTGCAGCATTTGGTTTTTCTCCCATTGAAGATTCTGAAATGCTGCATGAGGTCCAGGTGCTGGAAGCAGCTAGTGGTTTGACCTTGAATTCTGCTCCTTCACAAATTGCAGGTTCAATTCTCACTGCTACCATGGCTGTTGAAAGTGTTGCGGGGCAGATTGAGGATCAATTGCTGGAGGAATCAAACACCGAGAGGAACATTTGTAATGTAAAAGCCAGTGGTAGTTGTGAGATAGAGCATGAGATAAATGCCTCAGGAGGAACCAGTGAAAGACAGGATTTTTGCACCACAAAATGCTGCAGTCCATTTGACACTGCAGCTAATGAAAGATTTGAAATGCAGATAGAGGATCAAATTATGGGAAATGTCAACATTATGAGTGAGACTTGTGATTTGGTTTCAGAAGGACAACAAAGGATCCTGTATGATGATGATGATGCTTCAATGCATGAGGTTTCTGATCTTGCTAACTCAGCAAGTTTACATGTTTCTCACCTCCCTGTCGCACAAATGGCGAATGTAGTTGTGGAGAATTCATCCATTAACAATGAGGTTTCTCCTCCTGTGACTTTGGATAATGAAGTGCAGAGAGAGATCGAGACTAAAAGCAGAACCAATGGTGACCAATGCTCTTCAAGTGATGACACACTGATGAATCAACCTCCTACCACACCGGATGAAAGATGTGATCATGAGCAAGAGACCTGTGCAGCAGAAAATAAGATGCAGCAAGAAACTGAAATCACAAATGGGAGTAATGAGGAACTGGTTCTAAGTGATGTTATTAGCGGGCCTAATATTGTTCCTATGGATGAAAGTTCTGAATTTCATAGAGAGCCGCATGCTGCAGTCAACTTGTGCAATGGTGTGGCTTTTGAAAGTGGGGAGCAGCTGGTTTTTCTGACTACAAATGATTCTAACAAGGAACTTACTTCATGTTCTGGTACACAAATGGAAATAAATCCATCTACTGCGTCACCAGAATTCTCTAAACTAAATAGGCAGGACTCTGCTGAAAATGACTTGTGCAGTGGTTCTACTTTAGGCACTGTTGTACCACTAGAAATTCCAACTACAGACATAAGCACTGTGGAGGAATTTGCCCCTAATTCTGCAACCAAAAACCAAGTACTTGCTGAAGCTTCAAGAGAGATCTGTGTTATTCAAGACTTGTATTCTTGTATGGATTTAGAACCTGAAGTAGAGCAGGAAATTCAGTCCAATGATGGGGTGATTGGAGACAGTGTAGCACAGAAAATGCACGAGAGTTCAAGTTCTATTAACGAAGACAGACCTGTGTCTACTTGTGTTATTCTGGTAAATCAGCCTACTCCTTCCTCAGTTAAAAAATGTTGTGACATTGAATACAAATCTTGTGGTGGAGAAAGTGTGGTAAAATGCAATGAAGTTTGTTCATCTCAGGAGATTGAGAGCATTGAGTCCACTGTGGTAGACTTTAGATCAAATGCTGGAAAGGGCAGAAAAAGAAAGGGTGAAGTGGAGCAGCCAACAGAAAACAAGCTCAATAGCAATGGCTTCATCAGGAGTCCATGCGAAGGATTGAGACCAAGGGCAGGGAAAGATGCAACATGTAAGAGTGAGGTTGATGTTGGAAAATCAGCTGAGGAGAATCCAGTAACAAAGAGGTCAAGGAAACCTTCTGATGCTTCAGTTCCTCGCCCAAAAAGGAAAGAAATCACAAAGAGATCTCACAAGTGTAATCTAGAAGGTTGCCGCATGAGTTTTGAGACAAAGACAGAGTTACAGTTGCACAAGCGCAACCGATGCACATATGATGGATGTGGTAAGAAGTTTCGTTCCCACAAATATGCAATAGTTCATCAACGTGTTCATGAAGATGATAGACCGCTCAAGTGTCCATGGAAGGGTTGCTCCATGTCGTTCAAGTGGGCATGGGCCAGGATTGAGCATATTCGGGTGCACACTGGTGAGAAGCCATACCTGTGCAGGGTTGAAGGCTGTGGCCTTTCTTTCAGGTTTGTATCAGACTTCAGTCGGCACAGGAGGAAAACAGGACACTATTCAAACACACCTGCATGAAGATTTATTTTGTAATCAGGCTGGATCTGTATCATATGGAAATGAGAAATTGAATTTTGAGGCCAAATAGGCTTGCAAAGTCAATTGTAAAAACTTGAATATTGTAGGTTAGGGTTAGACTGATCCTTTTGTAGGGGGACATTCACAATTATTTGAATGCAGTGGTAGTTGAAAACCCTTTTTCCAGTTTCGATTCGTCTGGATCTTTCGATACCTATACCTTTTGAATAGGACTGGTGGTTGCAATGGCAGGAATAATTGCTTTAGAGGAATATCTTTTAGAGGTGTTACACTACATAACATCTTGAGGCCTCTCTAGTGGGTCAAAGTAGGTTTCCTTGAAGCTGGGTTATCATGAAACTACATTATTTATTGTCATGAAAGATATCAAGCTCCTATTCTCCTTTGAAATTTCCTGATACTCTGTTCATGAATGGATTTGTTTACTTGTTCTGTCTTTGTGTACCTTCTGTTCATTTCGTCAATATCGACTTTGGAATTGGCTAAGTACACACCAGATGCAATTAGGTTTTCAACTCATTTCCAGGATCATCCTGTCCACTACCCAAATGCTAGTGTTTTTTTAACCGATTTTCTGGATCATATGCAATTTACACATGATCATCCATTTTCCCATGAGCATAGCAACTTTACAGGAAAAATCCCACAAAAATTATATTGACAAACCTATCCTTCCAAAACACACTAAAAAGTAAGAACCTCAAATATAAGACCCCCACGTACCCACTCCACTCCCCATCCTTCCCATTGCTTCCATCACTCACAAAATCTCCCCGCTTCTCTAGAAACTCCCAATTTCCATTTCCACCAAAATGGCAGCAGCAGCACCGCCGCCACCACCAACCCCTGCGCCTTCCGCCCCTACAGGCCTCCCAGACTCTGACTCAACACCAGTAGGCCACCCTCTCTTCTCCCGGATCCGCTTAGCAACACCACTGGACGTACCTAACATCCAAAAACTCATCCACCAAATGGCCATCTTTGAAAAGCTAACCCACCTTTTCACTGCCACAGAATCCGACCTTGCCTCTACCCTATTCAAGTCTCCACCTTTCCACTCTTTCACCATCTTCCTTCTTGAAGTCTCCTCACGCCCTTTTGAAAAAGACTCGAACTTGCACTCTCAAAACTTCACTCCCATTGAAAGAATCATCAATCTTGATCATTCTTTAAGTGACCCAGAAGCTGAAACATTCAGAAATGGGATCAATGGAGATGCTGTGGTTGCTGGGTTTGTTTTGTTTTTTCCAAACTACTCAACTTTTTTGGGGAAACCAGGGTTTTATGTGGAGGATTTGTTCGTGAGAGAGTGCTATAGGAGAAAGGGACTAGGGAAGATGTTGCTTTCTGCTGTGGCTTCACAGGCTGTGAAAATGGGGTATGGGAGGGTGGAATGGGTGGTTCTTGACTGGAATGTTAATGCCATCAAGTTTTATGAGGAAATGGGTGCTAATGTTTTGCCTGAATGGAGGATTTGCAGGATTACTGGCCCTGCTCTTGAGGCTTATCGTGATGCTATTTGAAGTGAGTTTCCTTGTGTTTTCTCGAGGAGTTAGGGCATGTTGGGTGTTCTGTTGTGTGATTATGCGTCAAGAGATCATATCATGACTCTATGCTTTTCATGTTTCTATTTACTGCAAGTAATCTCTAGTCTGTTGATCCAAAAAAAGAAAAAAGAAGGAATTTCAGTCTTACTCTTGTTAACTTTATATGCAAATCTTAATGTTTATTGAACTCGACACTGGATAAAAATTGTGACTTTGTTGATCTCCAATTTCCTTTTGTTTTGTCAAATGTCGTTTGTCTTCTGATATGTTTGATGATTGTTCGGTTACTGATCTTTATCCATATTGGAATCCAGAGAAGGAAATCGTGATAGGGTTTGTAAGAACTTTGAGTTTTGTATGTTTGTTTCTTTTCAACTTTGAAACAGTGCAAGATGAATCTAACATTGACTTTAAAGCTGAAGCTTGAGTTGAATTTTGATCCGACCTGGTGACACCGTTTCCTAGCAACATTTTGATGGTTGAGGTTCTTACTTGCAATTTGTTTGAGATCTATGGTGGCTGTGAATTTCCTTGTGCACTTAAAAATTAGTCAAAGAGTAGGTCACAAGATTTTTATATCATAACTTCTTGAAAAAACGTCACTGTTCATATGACGTTAAACGGCTGTTTTTCTTTATCAATCAAACTCTTCCATGGCCTAATTAAAAAGAAAATAGGCAAATTCAGAGATAGGAGATGTAAAACAAATTTTATTTTTATCAAAAAATTTATATTCTTAGTCCAATGATGAGGCATGGAGAGGAAAGAGAGACTTGAATATCCAAGTGTTTGAGCTTTGTTTTTATGAAGCCTGTCTTGTTTTTTTTCCAATTAATATGTGTCTAATATTAAAAGCAAAATCATGAATATTTAATTAACATAAAATTTATGTTTTTTAAAATATTTTAAATATAATTTTAGTATATTTATTAATATTTTTTTCTTTAATTATATACAAAATATTATGAAATGTTTTATTTCAATTGTTTTTACTTTTTAGGACCATAATGCATTTTTGTTTAAGAAATAGTGTTTATGATTTAAAAATTGTTTGGAAACTTGGTGCAAAGAATTTTAATAAAAAAAAATTTATTTTTTTTATTAAAATTTAATATGTTTTGGATCGTTTTGATGTGATAAACATATTAATATTAAGTTAATTTTTTTTTATTTTATATGTATTTTTTTATTATTAAATAAAAAATAGTTTTAAAAAATACAAGTCAGATTTTTTAAATTTAACCCGAGTTTAATAATAAAATTAAAAGTTTTTCATAATTGTAATATTTTTTTGTTTATATATAATTTTTTTTAATCTGACGCGCTGTAATCTCCAGGGATGTCCCTGGAACCATCTCCATCTTTGATTTCTTCAGACGATTAAAGTGGATTTAATCTGAGGACACGGCATGACTAGGAATTTGTGAGAAACCGAAAGGTGTCAATTGTTTTGTTTTTTTGCTTTCCCCCACAGTCTCTGACTTCTGTTGTCTGTTGGATGTTGGCATGTGGCATGTGGCATGTGGCATGTGGCATGTGGCGAGTGGCTCATAGTTACGTAGCACAAAAGGGTCATGACTCATCCTGTTTGTGTTTATCATCGAGTTTTAGCCTTTTTATTTTTTTTTTGTTTTAAATTTATTTTTTTAATATATATATATTTTTTTATCGTTTTAACATGCAAAATCCACTTTAAATAGTATATGGCGCCACGTTTTCAAAAACTTTTCTCAAGAGATGTTAGGATATGCCGCGTGGCTTGCTTTGTGTCCCTTTCTTGAGATCCGAGCTCTAAGAAATCTCAACAGCAAAAGGACTCTTTCATTAATGCTGGGCTCGAAGCCCAGGGTTACAACAATGGACGGACACGTGAGCTCCATCCATTACTATAGATTTTTTAGACAGGAAATTTTCACGAACAATATTTTTTCACAGGCCCAAATGTAATTCATCATCACCCCCGAAAGGACCCAAGAATTGCTGTCATGTTCCCCGTTTAGAGTGTTTGGTGTAGAGATGATTTTGGTTTTTTTTTAAATGGAATCTTAATCAAAAAAAAAAAAAAACATATATTTTTAATTTTTAAAGATATGATTTGTTTTTTACATTTGAAAAAAAACCACTACACCTCCAAACCAAATATACACTAAGATTTATGCCTTTTGAACACATATTAAGGATGATATTTATTTATTTATTTATTTATTAATATGGGTGTTCGGGTCAGCTTTTGTGTACCTCGACTAATTACACGGATCCTGAAGTTAACGATTATATAAGCCTCTAATGACCCTGAGAGGACTCGAACTCGTAATTATTGGAAAACAAACTCAAGGCATGACCAATTCAACTACTCCTCAAGATTATTAAAGATGATATCTTGTTCTCCTTAGTTGTGTAAGAAAATGTTTGATTTTAAAATCGCAATATCTTGATTTTGGATTAGCCAAGATTATTCTCAAAATCTATTTAGAGTTTGTTTGGTACTATGATAACGATTATTTTCTACTTAAAAATATTTTGAGACAATATTTTTAATTTTTTAAAATTCATTCTTCATTTTATTATATAAAAACGATATGAAAATGCCAAACAATATTAGTCTAAAATAAAGAAAAAATAAAACAATATTTTTTTCAAAAACTCTTTTAAATACAAAAATAAACAAGCTATTAACCCGAACTAATTCTTAATCTACTAATTCCTTTTTAGACTAGGAGTACGAAGATGAAAGCTCTTTCAACAAGTATATTTTTCAAAGATCAAATTTATATTCTTATTATTTGTGGAATATATAGAAAGCGCTTTTAACACCACGAAAAATCACTTGTTAGCATTGCAATAGCTTTGTTAAGGTATGGCCTTAGTGCACACATTTAGAATATAAATACTCTATTATTATTTATTTCATTAAATATCTCAATTTGACCTACAAAGCTTATTGGAGAGCATCAGCAGTCATCTTCTCACAAAACAAAATAATAGCGTTCACAATATTCCACTCCATCACTGACCACACTAATTCCTTAAACCCCATTCTAACCGCCTGTTCCGCCACTGCTGATAACAACAATATCCTCCAAATCCTTTCCCTCTATATAGCACTCCCTGACCAGCAAATGCTCCGCATGAAACCCAGCTGGTTCAAACATAGAGTGGCTTGGCACAAACCATGCCACCACAACATTAATTAATGCCATTTTCATCATTAGCATTACGATCTTGAATGTTTCTGCTTCGGGGTCTGTAGCTAGATGATCAGCAAGGAGAGCACGTTCAATATTGGGAACAAAAGCTGGAGAGTGGATGCCTGTGAAGGGCTTAATTAGGGGAGACCTCGTGGAGGAAGATGCTGAAGGAATTGAATTCTACCTTACATATTAATATAAATTATATTTTAATAGTTTGAGTTATTAGGTTTATTTAATATTAGAGTTTTATTTATTAAGTGGTCATAAGTTTGAATATCTCATTATTCTAATTTTATTTCATAAAAATCAAGTACATAACTGAATATATAAATTTAAAGGTTTTTACTTAAAAAAATATATTAAAAAACAATATAAATTATATATTAAAACTTGTACTAATAATTTAAATGAATCAATAGGCATAGGCATGAAAAGATGAGTGTAATTATAAAAGACAACCATTTGATACTTGAGTTTTTCGTGTAGCTAGGTGAACTCAGGTGTTGTGCGAACGGTTGTGATCAAGTGGGGTGGTGGTGGCTGTGGTGTTGCTATGGCTGATTTAGTTTTGGGTTTTGGGAAAGGTGTTTTATACGTAGTGGAACAGGTCCTTTTAACTTTTCCTTATTTCTTTGGTTCCCTTCTGATAAAAAATAAAATGTGTTCGTCATTTTTAATGCTATCTGCAGCATGCATGCATGCCTTCCTTGCGATTTCAATTTATCAACTTATAAAGTCATTTCCATGCTTTTGCACGTCTTTCAAAGGTGGTATCTATGCTATGAAAACGATACTCCCCCTTTTCTTCCACTTCTCAAAAAACCACATTAACTAAACATTAAAGAAACAGCGCCCTGTCACAAGGATTCTCCATGTGTGTGTGTGTGTGTATATGTATATATATATATATATATATAGAAGGTTTCTTCTACTTCTATGACTTCCAAGACTGATCATATATAAATCTGGTCAAGATTGAAGCAATTGTAGCCATCACTCTTGAAAGTTTGTGCTCTTGGCATTCCAGCCTGGAATTTACGGGCGATGACCTAGCTCGTACGTAGTGCTTGAAGACGAGCTTTATATTAAGCCATGTGGAAGTTGAATGCAGGTAATATAGATGTCTCTGTCCACTGCATCTCCTTGATTTAAAGCTACTCCCCGCATTCAAATCCTTGAACGAACAACTATGGACGCCATCTGCCCATTAATTATATGATGATGAAAAATTAAATATATGTATATATATATTCCAGCTAGAATACATCACGTGTGTACTGTTTCTTTCCGTTGCATATTTAAATTTGCTTCAAATCAACTTCTTCTCGACTGCATGTGTCCATTTATTAGTAATCTTAATTTTAGAATTTTCGATACATTGCTAATTAACTTGTATAAAAAAGGATCTGTTGCTCGTCACCATGAAAATAGTTAACGAGAGGTCATTCTTCTGAAAGTATAAGGTAATATATATAGCTATTTGAGTTAGATTATGCATCAAATGCATGCTTCAATGGGGGTAGCATACCTTATTTTCCTACAAAAGATGTTCGAAGATCATTTGACATGGTCTTGAAGGTGAATTTAATCAGTATAATAATTTAGAAAATTCTGCTATTTCATTTATCTTAAATCAAGGATAAAGTAAATGATTATTAGATAAGCAAACATGATGCATTAACTTATAGATAATCTAAGGGATTAATTATAGTAATATAAATTTCAACTTAGAATTATTGAAGTCATACGTACCCATATTATACTCCACACTATTCAACAGCATCAAAATTCATTCCTGGATCACACCCAAATTACACTCCAAATTAATAAATAATATTTTAAAAAATAACCGATACTCACAAACATCCCTAGAGCCTAACACTATATATGCTATTTTCGTATGCTATTTTCCTATTCTTCCTACCCGACCCATACCACGGGCCAATTTTCTCTGTTTCTCAATCTATCTTCCAAGTTATAAGTTGACAGCTTAGACAAGGACCTAACTGGAAACCTCCAAAAACAACCATCGACCCTGGATTTCTTCAAATTTGAAAACTTTATCTTGCTGCCCCACAATCAAAAACCAAGACTTTATGGTTCTATACTTCTATCAGCCTGTTATAGTTATTTTATGTCCTTCCCATTCTTTCCTCATGTGCAAATCAAAAAAGAGCACCAGCATCATCGATTCTACAACCCCAAAATCCATGGCTTCCAAATCCTTAAAATCATCGACTTCATCTTTTGTAAACACATCATCATCTCACAACTACCCATCAACAAATTACACTCCAAACTACTCAACAACATCAAAGTCCTGGTCTTTTTCAAACAAAACTTCTCTTTCTAGCCTTAGAGATTCATTACCAGAAAACCCTCACATTTATGACTTCTCTGAAATATGCAAAGCTACAAATAACTTCTTACAGAAACCCTTTTCTTCTTCCTCTTCATCAACCTCTTGGAGATGTTCAATTCGTGGAAAAGAAGTGATTCTTTTTCAACGGAAATCTCGCCATCAGATTGGATTACCTGAGCTTCAAGAGAGGTTGCTGACCATTTGCAGGAGTCATCACAGTAGTTTGGTCAAGCTTCTTGGTGCATCCACTTCAGGGAATTATATTTATCTCGTTTATGAATATGTTCATGGTGCAAATTTAGCTACTTGTCTTAGAAATCCACAGAATCCCAGTTACACAGTTTTGTCATCTTGGTTATCACGTATGAAGGTCGCTACTGATTTAGCTCATGGTCTTGATTATATTCATCATTGTTTAGGTCTGAATTCAGAATATGTGCACAATCATGTAAAAAGTTATAGTATTTTAGTTACTGAAGATTCTTTAAATGCCAAGATTTGTCATTTTGGGACTGCTGAATTGTGTGGAGAGATAGTGGGGAATGAAAGGTCTTCGGCCAAAAGTTTTGGAAGGTTGGATAGTAGGGTAATGAAAATCGAGGGAACAAGAGGGTATATGGCGCCTGAGTCTCAATCAATTGGAGGTAAGACACAGAAAGGTGATGTTTATGCATTTGGGGTGGTGATTTTAGAGTTGGTATCTGGGGAGGAGGCATTGAGGTATGTGTTTGACGAGGGGGGTGGAGGGTATAAGAGAATCAGTGTAATTGAGAGGGCAAGGGAGGTGGTGGCTGTTGGTGGGGGTGAGTTGAGAAAGTGGGTTGATAAGAGGGTGAAGGATTCGTATCCAGTTGAAGTCGCAGAGAAGATAGTGTTGTTGGGATTGGAGTGTGTGGATGATGATCCTGAGAACAGGCCCGATATGGGGCAGGTTGAGGTTAGAGTCTCTAAATTGTATTTGGAGTCAAAGAATTGGGCTGAAAAGATTGGTTTGCCTACTGATTTCTCAGTCTCAATGGCACCTCGATGACGATGATTAATGAGAAATAATGGATCAATTGGTGATTAAAGTTTGTTGCCGAATGTGCTCGTGTATTTAGGATTTGATTTTCAGTTTTTCTTTGAAGTCTAGGTTTTATACAGTATTCTTTCCGGAGAAACTGATGAGATTTGTTGATTTTTGTATCCTTGTTGATGATATAAACAAGCGACATTTCTGCATTGATATGCTTTGTTGGTTCTTTTTCTGTCATTACAAGATCTGTGGTGAATGCTTCCTTCACTGAGGGGATCGAGCAGGCTAAAAATGCCATCTCGAGTCCAAGAAACATGTTAGTTTGTTGGCTGTCAGTAGATATTCTTGCAACCAACTTCAATGCTACTGGAAAATCAACTTTGTTTTCAGCTTAAGCCTTAGACCATGTTTGTTACATTAGTGGATTCTGGTAATTTTAAGGAGTAAAACGATTGCTTTGAGTCTAGAGGTGGGTAATATTTGCCTATTTTTGCACAATAACCTTGGAATGAAAAAGGTCAAAGCAGCAGTGATTAGGAAGGAACATAGAGGATCAATATTGGTTGAGCTTTTCTTGGCTACACAGTTTGGCTTTGGCTCGGTTTCATGAAGATACAATTCATTTGAACTGAGCAGAGCGGCATCATGGTATTCATGTAGTAATGTAGAGAACAACTAAAAGCTCCCTCCATGGAGACCAAAAACTGCAGCCTTCACAAGGTATTCTGTTTCATTTCGAGTAGATGGTAGCTGCCAGAAATCATGTTTTACACATTCGTATTGTTTGTCATCTAGACATTTGTAAATTCAATCTATTCCTATCACTGTAACTGATCTGTATCACCTTTGCATCAGTGACCAATTCAGAAAAGATAACCATTTTGATCACTGTTCATGGTGGAAATCAATGAAAATAATTGATCATGGCTGCGTTTTGACTATTTTATGTAGCTAGAATCGGGGAAAATCTTTTATTTTTGTTTTTTAAATTGCCTTACATGAATCACAACCAATGATGATCTTGACACATCAATAAATTAGTCGTGCCGTTCCTGGTTGGTAGATGAACGTCTAGTTCGCTCCGAAACTAACACAGGTCATTGGAAATCAATAGAGACAAAGGGTCAATTAAAGGTAGCATTCATCTGGCCATTAATTCAAATTGGATAAAAGGGTCTGAAATCACCATCATTGAAAGTAAATGTATTGATTTAATCTAACTTGAAGCATTGCCATATATATATATATATATAAAGTAGAGGAGCCATGCATGCTTCTATCATATGAACTACACAAATTCTTATGCTTAATGATTTAACATCTCATTTTCTAATTAATTGGCTAGATAATTTCCACATGTAATGAAATAATTGTAAGAAGGATCTCCAGTTGAAAATAGAGGAGTTTTTTTTTACCCAGTTTGAATTACAGGATTTGACTTGACTATAATATATGCAAAATTGAAGATCCACACATGATTTTTGTTCTTGTTCTTTCTTCCTTTAAAAATTTGAAGAACATGACATGGACATTGGACAATTAGAAACCTCAAAAAAACACGGTCAACTCTTTAACCCCAAGATTCAATACTTCCAAATTCTTAAAATCATCACCAACAAATTCATCATCGATTTCAAGCTTGTTTATTTTGTATTTAAAAAATATTTTGATTAAATTAAATTTTTTATAATTTAAATTATTTTTTTAGTATTTTTCAATCGTTTTAACGTACTATTATTAAAAAATTAATTTTAAAAATAAAAAATACTTAAAAAAATAACCATTATCTTCATCTTCATCTTTCGTAAAACCATCTTTATCATCGTCATCTAACAGCTACCCATCAGCAAATTTCACTCCAAAATACTCAGCAACATCGAAGTCCTGGTCTTTTTCACACATAAATAAATAATATGTATTTTTATTTTCTTGCAATTGATTAAACTGATAATGGGCCCTGGCCCTACGTGATTCTTTCGAGATTTGGGCCTTAATTCAATTTTGCAAGATTCGTTACTATTCAGGGGCTTTTGGTCAGGTTATTTTATTTTATTTCAGTCTCGAAAAACTAGCAAGTAGATCCGTGTAGGATCAATTTATTTTTTAACATAGAATAATTAAGAAGACATTGATGTTACATATGCATGTTTTTATATCATTATTTTTTATCTTTCTTGTAAAAAAAAACATGCACATACAAGTATTTTTTCTTGATTATTATTTTATTTTATTTTATTTGTTTTCTCTTATTCATCTTATAGGCTAAATAAATATATCATGCAAATATAACTCATCTAATTGAAATTCAAGAGAAACAAAAATATATTTTTTTATGATTAAAATAAATATTCATAAGAACTCTAATGGCTTAAAGTTTGTTACAAAAAAATATTTCTCTGGTAAAAATTCATTTTCGTCATTTATGAATTTTTTTGTTTTGATGGAACAATGTTTTTTTTTTT
>Ga0307515_10007760_pt1 | contig 21120 bp, 20 predicted proteins | sample 17_EM_MG_FD_194513 | JGI IMG/M metagenome (GOLD analysis project Ga0307515, IMG submission 194513) | Populus trichocarpa ectomycorrhiza microbial communities from riparian zone in the Pacific Northwest, United States - 17_EM | ecosystem: Host-associated > Plants > Roots > Unclassified | place...
CCCGCGGCTCGGGCGGCCACGACCCCGGTCGGCCCGTCGCCGCCGAGACAGCCGGCCGCGGCGATCAGCACCGGCTCCGTCCCGGCGGTGGCTCCGTCGAGCTTCCAGGGCACGCCGAAGCTGGGCCGGTCGGCTGTCTCCTCGGTGAAGCCGATCTGCCGCCAGCGCAGCTCCGCGGACTGGCCGTCGTCGCGCTGGTAGAGCGCCGCGAAGCCGACGATGTCCAGCCGGGTCCCCGAGGCGGCGAGATGCACGGTGCCCGGCACCGCCCGGTCCACGGCCACCGTCAAGGCGATGGCGCTCGGGCCCGGCTGGTCGTCGGCGCAGCGCACCGGCGCGAGGCCGGCCGGCGGGTTGCCGTGGATGATGCCGGAGGCGATGACGTCACCGTCGGGCAGCTTGAACCACCGGATGTCGGGCGAGCCGCCGGTGTTGTCGTGGATCTTCTCGCCCAGGCAGTAGCCGACGAAGCCGACCGTGCAGCCGCTCGGGATCGTCTCGGCGATCGGCGCGTCGCGGGCCGCTCCCCCGTGGACGCGCGCCCCGGCGCCGTAGGTCTCCGCCGTGAACGCGGCGTGCGCCGGCCGCTGCGGGCAGCCGGACTTGCCGCGGTCCGCCAGCACGGCGAACGCGCCGACCGTGCCCACCAGCAGCAACGCCACGCCGGCAAGGGCGACCAGCTTCGACCGCTTCCACCGCCCGGAACGGGTGGGCGCCTCGGGAGCCTCGGGCGGCTCCGGGAGCGGGTCGATCTCGACAAGAGCGGGGGCCGGCGGCGCCAGGGCGACTTGCAGCTCGTGCCATCGCTTGCGCCACAACTCCACGTCGCCGTGGCAGGCCCCGACGTAGGCGAGAACCACGTCCAATGTGGGCTTACGGATGCCGCTGGCCGCCTCGGACAGGGTCGCGGCGCTGTATCCGGCGGTCTTGGCCAACGCCCGGTATGTCGGGCTGCCCGCCTCGGCGCGGACCTCCCGCAACTCGAAGGCGAACGCCTGCAGCGGCCCGGCCCCCGGATCCACCGCCTTTTCCTGACGAGCCATCCTGCCCCCTCGTATGGCAGATCGTGACGATCTCGTCTCCGAGAGCGCACGCCGATCATGCCGCCGAGGGCAGCGGCCATCAAGGTTTTCGGATCTGGACCACATTTATCGACAGGGGTGATCGCACAGGCCCCGGCAAAGGCGGGACCTGTGCGATCGGCGGATCAGCCGCAGTGGCTCCAATCACTGGTCCACGACGTGCTCTCGTACGTGCCGCCCCACTTCACGCATTCGCTCGCCGCGGCCACCCGCACCGGTCCCGCGTACCACTGGAACAGGCCCGGATTGGTCACCGGCGTGCCGCCCTGCACCTGGAGGGTGGCGTTGAGCCCGACCGCGCCGTTGCCACTGTGCACCATCGTCACGACACAGTTGTGGCCCGAGTTGTACAGCAGGTAGATCGTCGCCGAGCCCAGGTTGTGCGAGTCGATGACGCTGTAACCCGAGCCACACACTCCCGCCGCCGTGTAAGGATTGGCCGCCGAACCGCCGGAACCCGAGCCGCAGTGACCGTAGTCGCTGGTCCAGGTACTGCTCTGGTACGTGCCGCCCCACTTCACGCAGGAGTCCGGCGCGGTCTCGTAGATCGGGCCGGCGTAGTAGGTGTACGTGCCGGAGTCGCTTGTGGACGCGCCGCCCTGCACCACGAGCGTCGCCTTCATGGCCACCGCCCCGGCGACGTCGGTGGCCAGGGTGACCACGCAGTTCTTGCCGTTGCTGTCGTTGTAGAGCAAGTAGACGGTCGCGCCGGTCAGCGCGTGGTGGTCGACGACGCCGTAGCCGCTGCCGCACACCGCACTGGCACCGTACGGGTTGGCGGTCGACGGCGCGGGCGAGCCGTCACCGCTGCCGCAGTGGCTCCAGTCGCTGGTCCAACTGCTGCTCTTGTACGTCCCGCCCCACTTCACGCAGGAGTTGGGCGCATACTGCGAGACCGGTCCGGCGTACCAGTGATAACTCCCGGGATCGCTGGTCGAGCTGCCGCCCTGCACCTCGAGGGTCGCGTTCATGGTGACCGCGCCGTCGTCGGCGTCGGCCAGCGTGACCACGCAGTTCTTGCCGAGGTCGTCGTTGTAGGTCAGGTAGATCGTCGCGTCGGTGAGGTGGTGCGAGTCGACCACGCCGTAGCCGCTGCCGCACAGCGACGCCGCCGAGTAGGGGTTGCCGTCGCCGTCCGGCGGGGCGGAGCCGCCGCTGCCGGACGCGCCGACGATGCCGGTGATGTAGTAGCCCTCGGCGCTGACCCAGGACCCGGTCGACGCCGCCGACGCCGGGATCGTGATCTTCACGACGGACGAGGTCACCGCGAAGTGCGCCATGCTGCCGCTCTCGCCACCCCAGTCGCCGTTGGCGGTGACCAGCGAGCCGTCCGAGTTGACGGCGGTGACGATGGCGACGTGGTTGGCGTAGCCGCCCGGACTGGAGGAGAAGACCACGGCGTCACCGGGCTGAGCGGTGCTGTGGAAGGTGCCGTGCGACTGTCCGTACGAATAGAAGCTCTGCGCCGCCGCGGTGAGCCCGGAGGTGTTCAGGCCGGAATTGGCCCACACCCACTTCGCGAAGTCGGCGCACCAATATTCGGGCCCGCCCGAGTAGCCGCCGGCGCAGCTGTGCTCGAACTGGTCGCCGCCGAGCGAGTTGTGCGTCGGGTTGTTCGCGCACGTGCCGGCGGACTTGCCGATGTTCGCGGCCGCCAGCGTCGCGGCGCTCGCGGTCGACGCCTGGGCCGGTGCGGTGGCGAGAAATGTGACCGCCCAGGTCGCGACTATCAATGCAAGAACCGGACCGAAGATGCGTCTCACCAGAAGTCCTCCCGCTAGAGTTCGCAACGGGACCGGACGTCACCGCGCCCCGGTAGGTCTAGCCGGAACGGGCATTGTTCAGCAGGTCAGCGGGGCCGCGATCAATCAAATCCGGACAACCGGGCGGGCCTGGCTCAACCAGAAACGGCGCCGCTAGGCACGGCGGTCTGCGGATGGCGCAGGCCCGGGTGCTCGGCCGGCAGCGCACGCCGGACGATCCACCAGCTCACCGCCAGGCACGCGGCCACCAGCGGCCAGGTCAGCGCCACCCGCGCCACGCCGAGCGCGACCACATCGCCGGCGGCATACAGCGGCAGAAACACCGCAACCCGCACGACATACTGCAAAACCCACACCCAACTGCCTCTTTGGTACGCCCGGAGCAGCGCCGGATCCCGCCGCCACCGCGTCTTCTGCCCCAGCACCGCGCCGACCACCACCCCGAGCAGCGGCCAGCGGATCACGATGCTGACCGCCCAGGCCAGCGCGCTGGCGCCGTTGCTGAGCAACTGAAGCAGGAAGAAGTCCTCGGCGCGCCCGGTGCGCAGCGCGATCAGGGCGGCCAGGCACACGCCGAACAGCCCGATCAGCACGGCCCGCGGCTTGTCGCCGCGCCGCAGCCGCCAGCCGGACACCAGCAGCGCCCCGGCCACGGCGACGGCCGCGCCGGCCCAGATCGACCGCCCCGCGGCCAGCCACCCGACGACGAACCCGACCGCGGGCACCGTGGCGTCGATCGCCGCCCGGCGCCCACCCAGCAGATCCGCCAGCGACTCGTCCGCCACCCGCCACCCCCGAGACCGTAAGTTAGGCAAGCCTAATCGCCCACGCTCCCCCAGGCGACCCCTGCGCGCTAGCGCGGCCCGAAGATCCCGAACACGGACCAGACCAGAAGCACGGCGCTGAGCACACAGCCGAGCGTGCGGATCCCGTCAGCGGCACGCAGCCTGCGGTACGCCCGTAAGCCGAAGCCCTCGCGTTGCAAACGCAGGTGGGACGGGATGGCCAGGGCGATGGTCGCGGCCAGAGCGACAAGGCCGCCGATGGCTACTAGCGCCGCGGTCCAGCCGGGAACGCCGTCCGGCCGGACAAACGGAAAGGCCACGCAGGCCAGAAAGGTCGGGAACCCGGGCGCGATGATGACCGGCTGGATCCGCCGGCTGTACCGCGCGTGGTACGCGACGAACACACCGGCCGGGACGGACGAATACAGCGGGTAGCTCACCTGGGTGGTCATCAGGGAGACACCGACGAGAGGTTCTGGCGATGCTCGCCCAGAGCGATCCGCACGCGAAGGTCGCCACCTACGCCCACCTGGCGCGCGTGATCGCCGAACGGGTCGGCACGATCGCCGCCCAACTCGGCTCCGGCGGCGCCGAGGCGGCGGAGATCACCGCGGAGACCGACCGTGAACGCATCGCCGGAACCACCAACTTCGTCGGCCACCTGGCCACGAGCGGCCACCTGCGCCCCGGCGTCGACCCGGCACAGGCGGCCGACGCCTGCTGGGTGCTCATCGCACCGCAGGTCTACCGAATGTGCACGACGGACCGAGGCTGGACGGCCGACGCCTACGAGGCATGGCTAACCGAAATGCTCACCGCCACGCTGATCTGAACACCCGGTCAACCCGAGCCGCCCAACCCCAAGCCGAGCCGGCTAGTCCAGGCCGAGGCCGCGGCGGCCGGTCTCGTTCAGGTCGGCCGGTTGGAAGCGGTTGGTCCAGGTGCGCTCGTAGTGCTCGGCCGGGAAGTCGCTGGGGCTCGAGCCCGTGCCGAACGCCTCCCGGACGTCGGCCGCGTAGCGCTCGTTGCGCGGGCACCAGGGCGCCGCCGGGATGTACATGACGTTGCCCCAGCCCCGCTGGCTCTGCACCGGCGCGACGCTGTGGATCATGTCGCAGTGCCACCAGACCGAGTCGCCCGCCCGGACGTCGGGGATGCCGCTGAGGGCCGACAGCAGTAGCGAGTGCCACTTCTCGCCGGCGGGGAAGACCTGGTTGACAGCGACGCCGCACATGTCGTCGTCGGGCACGTCGGCCAGCAGCGGCCGCAGCATCAGGTAGGCCATCGCGCCGGCGATCGGCACGGTGTGCAGCACGCCCTGGTCGTGGTCCATGTCGGACAGGGCGGTCCAGCCCTGGAAGGTCCGGAAGGCCGAGCACATCGTCGTCCCGGGATATTGCGGACCGTCGGTGCGGTGGGCCGCGTCCCAGGGGTCGTACTGCTCGACCGTGCCGTCGAACAGGTGGCGGAACGCCTTCTGATACGCCGCGGTCATCCACAGGTCGAGGGTGCCCGGGTCGAGATGGGTGCCGAGGCCGGCCGAGTCGGCGCCCTCGGGACGGCGGCGGATGCGGTCCGGATACAGCGAGTCGCGCTCCGGGTCGAACCAGCGCACGCCCTCGGACTCGTACTTCCACTGGCTGTTGAGGAACGCCTGGACCCGCGCCATCCGGTCGCTCTGCCGGGCCTGCATCTGGGCCGGCGACCAGTAGATCGGGTAGATCTCGGGCTTGGAGCCGACGCTGCCGAAGAAGTCGTCGCCGGGACCGCGGTAGTTCTCAAAGAACCGGTTGCCGTCGACGTAGTCCACGATGTCGCGATCCCAGCCCAGGGCCTGCTCCCGGGGGAAGTGGCCACGCACGACGAGGCAGCCGCGCCGGCGCAGCAGTGCCAGCGCGGCCGGGGACACCGTGCCGGCGGCGAGATCCGCGTACTCGATCACGGGCCAGATCTCCTCGCCGCGCTCGCGGGCCGCGGCGATGTCCTCGACCTCGGCCTTGACCTGCCGCTCGACAACCGCGAAGACCTCGTCGACCGTACGGCCCGAGGCCGCGATGCGGGCGCGCAGCGCCGCCTTGATCTGCCTGATGGCGGCCGGGCGATCCGCGGGCGGCTCCGCCCAGCTCGGCAGGGCGGGAAGTGCGGCGGTTCCGAACACGGATTGGGCCGACACAGTGCACTCTCCTTCTAGTCAGGGCTCCTTATTTAGAAAAACCATAGCGTGTCGAAACCTTCTAGGCAAGACTCCTGCCTAGAATGGCCGGATGGATCCCGCCAAGCCCTCGCTCGAGCTGCTGCGTTCGCTGACCGACGAGCACGTCCTGCGCGCCCTGATGCAGCACCGCCGGTTGACCCGGGCCGAGCTGGCCACCGCGACCGGCATCTCGAAGCCGACTGTGGGCGAGAGCGTGCGCCGGCTGACCGAGACGGGCTCGGTGGTCGACACCGGGGAACGGACTCCGGGCGGCCGCGGCCGGGGCCGGGTCGGCTCGTACTACGCCCTGGCCGGCGACATCGGCGTCGCGCTCGCCGTGAGCATCGCGCCGGAGGGCGTGGTGGCCGAATGCGTCGACGCGTACGGCGATCCGGTGTCGCGGGCGGACCGGGCGCTCAACCGGCCGGCCCGCCCGGACGACGTCGCCGCCGCCTTACGGGCCGCGGCGGCCGATGCCCGGCGCAGCTGCGAGCGGACCCCGCGCCTGGCCGTGGTCAGCGCCGCCGACCCGGTGGACCGCCACACCGGCCGGCTGATCCAGCTGCCCGACGCGCCGTTCCTGCTCGGCGAGCTCGATCCGATCGAAGCGCTGGCGGCGTACGTCGACGGGCCGGTCACCGTCGACAACGACGTGAACTGGGCGGCCCGGGCCGAGCGCGCGCACGCCGGCGTCGCGGACGACTTCGCCTATCTCTTCCTGGACGAGGGACTGGGCTGTGCCATCGTCAGCGACGGCGCGGTGCGAGGCGGCCACGCGGGTCTCGCCGGCGAGGTCTCGCACCTGGTCACCGCCGGGCCACAGGGCCAGGCGATCCGGCTGATCGAGGTGTTCGGCGAGCTCGGCCTGCGGCAGCCCGGCTCGACCGCCATCGACGTCGACCGGCTCCTGGCCGCGGCCACCGGCTCCGGCCCGCCGGCGACCGCCACGCGACACGCCCTCGGCCAGGCGGTCAGCGGGGTCGTCGCCGCACTCGTCGCGCTCGCCGACCCGCAGCTCATCATCGTCGGCGGATCCTGGGGCAGCCACCCGGTCATCCTCAAGGCCATCGTGACGGCCGCCGCCCGCCTCCCCCGGCACGCCCCGATCCGAGCCGCCGAGCTGACCACCGAACCGTCGCTGGCCGGCGCCCGGCACGAGGCGCTCGCCCGGCTCCGCTCGACCATCATCGCGACCGCCCACGATGCGCCTAGTCCGGCGCCCGCACTCCCTTGATCACAAACCACAACGCCAGCGACAGTTCACCCAGCAGGCTCGGCAGCAAGATCCAAGGAAAGATCAAGTCCGACAGTACGGGCGAAAGGACGGACGCCAGGGTGTTGCCGAGATAGCTCGCCCCCGCCGCGATCATCAGCACCCCGATCACCCGGGGAACCAGTCGCGAGCGCAGGATCAGCACCCCGATCAGCACGCAGAAGCCGGCGAAGAACACGAGCGCGAGCCCGAAACCGGTGGCGAAGAGCCGGACCGCGAGGTACGCCAGCGCCTGTCGCTGCCCCTCGGCCAGCCCACCGAAGGCGCCGCCCTCGTCGAGCAGGACGTTCGGCACGAACAAGTGCAGCAGGCTGACGGCTTCGATCGCCACGCTGACGAGCGCGAACGCGACCGCGAGCCGGGCAAGGACCGGGTGCACGGGCTTGAACACTTCGTAGACGAGGACGTTCACGGTGACGGCCGGGATCAGGTACAGCAGGTGCACCGCCAGACCCCAGCGCCACAACGATTCGCTGCCGGCGATGGCGTCGAACGTCGCCGCCGCGTCACCGACGACGATCAGCGAGCCCCGGACGGCGCCCTCGGCGAACAGCCCGCCGGCGATCACAAGCAGATAGCACAGGCCGGCGATCCGGGCCAGCCGCGCCTGTTCCGGCATACGGATCAACTCCACTCCACTTGCTTGACCAGGTCCGTCACCGGCTCAGCGTAGGTAGCGGCCCGGCCCGCGGACATCGCGCGAATTCGTGATGCGGCCGGGAACGCACCGGCTAGGGTGGGGGCCCACCATGGCCAGACCCGCGCCCCGCCCAGGCAATCTGCCGGCCGAAGCGACCAGCTTCGTCGGCCGCCGCAGAGAGCTCGCCGACGTGCGCCGCAAGCTCACCGAGGCCCGCGTGGTCAGCCTCACCGGGCCGGGCGGGGTGGGCAAGACGCGCCTCGCCATCCGCGCGGCGACCAGCCTCCGGCGTGGCTTTCCGGACGGGACCTGGCTGGTCGAGCTGGCCGACGTGCACGAGCCGGCCCTGCTCGGCAACGCCGTCCTGGCCGCCCTGGACCTGCGCGATCAGGTCGCGACCGAGCCACTTGCACTGCTCCTGGCGTACGCGCGAAGTAAGAAGTTGTTGTTGGTGGTGGACAACTGTGAACATCTGCTCGGCCCGGTCGCCCGGCTGGTGACCGACCTCGTGCGGGCGGCGCCGGGCGTGCGGGTGCTGACCACCAGCCGGGAGCCGCTCTCCGTGCCGGGTGAGCAGGTGCTCCCCGTGCCGCCGCTGGAGTTGCCGCCGGCCGGTGGCGACCTGCCGCTCGACCGGCTGCGGCAGAACGAGGCGGTCCTGCTTTTCGCGGAACGGGCGGCGGCCGCCGCGGGCAGCTTCCAGCTCGCCGCCGCCAACCGGGCGGCCGTGGTCAGCCTGTGCTGCCGGCTCGACGGCCTGCCGCTGGCGCTCGAGCTGGCGGCGGTGCGGACCCGGGTCCTGTCGGTGGAGCAGATCCTGGACCGGCTGACCGACCGGTTCGCCCTGCTCACCGGCGGCGGCCGCGCCGCGCTGCCGCGCCACCAGACGCTGCGCACCACCATCGACTGGAGCCACGACCTGCTGACCGCGGCCGAGCAGACGCTGCTGCGGCGGTTGTGTGTGTTCGCCGGCCGGTTCACGCTCGACGACGTCGAGGCGGTGGGCACGTCGCCGGACGTGCCGGCGGCGCACGCGCTGGACTTGCTGGCCTCGCTAGTCGACAAGTCCCTGGTACAGAAGGAGGACGCCGACGGCCGCGCGGCCTACCGCCTGCACGAGACGATGCGCGAATACGCGAGTCTCCGGCTGCGCGCCGCCGGCGAGGACGCGGCAGTCGAGCTTCGCTTCGCCGAGCACTACCGGTCGAGATGCCTGCTCGCCGCGCCGGATGCGCGCTACCGGATCGTCGACTGGCTCGAGTGGATGGACCTGGAGATCGACAACGTCCGCTCCGTCCTGCGGCGCTGCCTCGCGGAGCAGGACAGCGAACGCGGGCTCGATCTCGCCGCCTCGATCGGCTGGTACTGGATCACCCGGGCGACCAGCGAGGGCACGCGGTGGTTCGACGAGTTGCTCGCGACCGGAAACGGCCGCCCGCAGGCGTACGCGGTGGCTCAGTTCCTGCGCGGGTTCCTCGCCGTCCTGCAGTCCGACCCGGCGGCCGCGCGGCCGGCCCTCGACCGGGCGGCGACGTCGGCGCAGTTGGCGGGGTTACTCAGCATGCGGTCGCAAGCGCTCTCGATGGCGTCGATCGCCGCGCACACCGCCAGTGACAGCCCGGCCGCACGGCACCTGCTCGAGGCGGCGCACGCCGTCGCCACCAGCCTCGACGACTTCCCCGCGACGATCGCGGTGCTTCAGGCACGGGCGCTCGGCGGGCTCTTCGAGGGCGATCTCGACACGGTCCGGACGGCGTCGGCCGATGGCGTACGCCGCGCCCGCGAGGTGGGCGACCTCTACAGCCTCGAAATGATGCTGCTGAACCTCGGCTGCGCCGCGCTGATCGCCGGGGACCTCGAGACGGCGCGGCCGCTGTTCGCCGAGGCGTTGCCGATCGCCCGCCGGATCGACGACCGGGTCGCGCAGTACTGCCTGCTCGACGTTCTGGGCTGCCACGCCGCCGGCACCGGCCAGGCCCGGCTCGCCGCGCAGTTGCTCGGGGCGGCGCACACCGTGCGGACGGGCGTCGGCGCGAGCGTCCTGCCCTACCTCGCTCCCCTGCTGGCCCACGCCGAGGAGACGACGAAACGTGCGCTTTCAGCGGCGGCGTATCGGGCCGACTTCGCGGCCGGGACCCAGCTGAGCCGCAGCGCCGCCATCGGTCTGGCGCTCGGCGAGCCGCCCGCCACGGCGGCGCGCGACCCGGGCACGTCCCCGCTGCGCAAGCGCGAGGCGGAGGTCGCGCGCCTGGTCGCCGAGGGTCTGAGCAACAAGCAGATCGGCACCCGCCTGCTGATCTCGGAGCACACTGTGGACAGCCACATCCGCAGCGTCCTGACCAAGCTCGGCGTCAACTCCCGCGCCCAGATCGCCGCCTGGACGGCAAGATCAGATCGTGACGACTAGTTTGCCGGTCGTATGCAGCCGCGCGAAATCCACACAGGCCTGGACGCCCTCGTCGAGCGAGTAGCGGCGGCCGATCGTGGCCGGCAGTTCGCCGCGGGCCGCCAGTTCGCCGACCTCGCGCATCCCGCCGAAGGTGCCGTCCAGGTCCAGCACGAAATGCAGCGCGACATCGTCACGGCCGATCCACTCCTGGCTTGGCACCGGATAGGTGATCGTGAGCAGCCGCCCGCCGGGGCGGACGGCGGCGGCGACCCCGGTCAGGCGGTCGCTGGGCAGCGTCAGGTTGACCGCGACGTCGACGCCGTGGGGGTATTCGGCTTCCGCGTACCCGATGGTCTCCTCGGCGCCGAGGGCGCGCAGCAGGCCGGCGTCCGCGGCGGTCGCGGTGGCGATCACCCGGGCCTTCGCGGCAGCGAGCAGCGGGACCACCGCGGTGCCGACCCCGCCGGTGGCGCCGATGACCAGGACGGTCTCGCCGGGCCGCAGCTCGGCGGTGGCCAGCAGCGCGCGTGCGGTCAGCCCGACGGTGGGCAGCGCCGCCGCCTGCTCGATGTCGAGGCCGGCCGGGCGGAGCGCCAGGGCCGGGGTGTCGGCCTCGAAGACCGCGTACTCGGCGAGCGAGCCGGTGCTCAGCGACGGCCGGGTCGCTCCGGCCATGGCGCGCAGGGCCCTGGGCACGGCCTGGCCGAAGACCTCGTCACCCACCCGGTAGCCCGGCACGCCCGCACCGACCTCGCTGACCGTGCCGGCGAAGTCGTTGCCCAGCACGTGCGGAAACTCCAGCGGCGCGAAGTCGTGGAACTCGCCGCTGGGCAGCCGGACGTCGGCCGGGTTGATCGAGGCGGCGGCGATCCGGACCTGGATCTGCCCCGGCCCCGGGTGGGGCACGGGCACATCGGCCACCGCGTACTTCTCCGGTGGCCCATAGCCGGTCGCGACTACTGCCTTCATGCGCTTCCTCCAGGTGCTCCAGATAACCGGACCGAGCGGTCATGTTACGAACCCGAAGCTAGCAATAAGCGGACCGGGCGGTCAACTTGTTAGGGTGTCGGCGTGGTCTCGACCCGTCCCCTGCGCGCCGACGCGGCTCGCAACCGGCAGTTGCTGCTGGCGGCGGCCGCGGACGAGTTCGCCGAGCACGGCCTCGACGCCTCGATCGCCGACATCGCCCGCCGGGCCGGGATCGGCAAGGGCACCGTTTTCCGGCACTTCGCCACCAAGGACGACCTGCTCGCCGCGATCGTCCTCGACCGGGTCGAGACGCTCAACGCGGCCGGCGAGCGACTGCTCGAGGCGGCGGATCCGGGCGCGGCGCTGCTGGAGTTCCTCACCGCCGCCGCCCACCAGCGCCAGCAGCGCGACCTGTCGTTCCTGCAGGCGGCCGGCGAGTTGAACGCCGAGGTCACCCGGGTCCAGGAGCAGCTCTTCGGCACCGTGCGCGCGCTGGTCGACCGGGCCCGCGAGCACGGCGCCGTGCGGGCCGATGTGACCGGAACGGACGTCATCCTGCTGATGTGTGCGCCGAACTACGTCGCGAGCTATGCGCCCGGGGCGTCGCCCGACCTGTGGCGGCGATACCTCGCCATCATCTTCGACGGCTTGCGCCCCGACGGCGCCACGCCGCTGCCCCATCCACCGCCGCTCGCTCCGTGACCGCCGCCCGCGTCAGGCCTCGCCGGCCATCCGGAAGGCGCCCTCCTCGAGCCGCCGGATCAGCCGGTGGGTCCACTCCGCCCGGCTGTCCGCGGTATGTATCCACAGGCCGAGGACCTCGCCGACCGGGCCCCAGGTCTGCAGGTCGGTGCCGGCCGGCAGCTGGCCGGTGATGCTGGCCCGCCACTGATCCATCGTCCGCGCCCGCCGCCGGAGCAGCTCGATCGCCTCCGCGCGGGACAGGTCGTCGATCAGGCCGACCGCCGCGGCGAGCAGGTCCAGGCGCGGATCGCGACTCGAGAGCGCGGTGCGCAGCAACGCGAGATACGCCAGGTCACCCTCGCCGGTCAGCTCGTACTCCATCCGCGGTGGGCCGCCGGCCAGGCTCGGCGTGGTGTCGTGCACGACCAGCAAGCCCGCACCGGTCAGGGCCTTGAGCGCGTGGTAGACCGAGCCGGACTTGGCGTTGGCCCACTCGTGCGCGCCCCACGCCGCCAGGTCGGCGCGGACCTGATAGCCGTGCGCCCGCGCCCGGCGCCGCACGGCACCGAGCACGAGCAGTCGAACTGCGGACACGGGACTCCTGTTCGTCCGGACGGCCCTCAAGCCGCGGTGTTCACCCACCAGAGGGCACCGAACGCGACGAAGCCGCCCATCCGGCTGCCGTCCTGCTGGGTCGTGACGGCCATGACCGGCTCGGCCCCGCCGTCGACCGCGCGGGCATAGGCGGCCTCGGCGTTCGGCACGGTCATCCACAGCTGGATGTGCGCCGGCTCCACCGGGAAACTCTGGCACCGGCAGCCGTCGGGACCCGAGTCGGCAAAGAACAGTGCCCCGCTCCCGATCCGCGCCTCGGCGTGCATCACCCGCTCGGGATCGGCCGGCAGACGGACCACGTTGGACACTTCCGCGTCGAAGGTGTGCTCAAGGAAGTCGACGAAGGGGCGGGCACTTTCCACCATCACGTACGGCGTCAAGGTCGACATGAGCCGATCACTCCTCACCTGACTAACCAAATTTGGCTACCTGTTCGAGCAGGCTAACCCGCCGCTGGCGGAGCGTCACCGCCTGCGACGTGCCGAAATGAGAACGGCACACCCGACAATCGGTCAGATGGCCCCGAACGGAACAACTGGCGGCTTCCCGCGCTATCTGGCGAGCCGAGGGCCAAACGCCGCGTCACCCGCTAAGTTCATGCGGAAGCAAAACCAGAGAATCTATCGTGTCATTGCGTCGAAAAAGTCGCCTCCGGTGGGCGGTGCCGCGATGATCGAGGTTGCCGCGGGCCGGAGGCGGCGAGCGACCGGGCGGAGGTCGATGGGTGAGGTGAACGTTGCGCGCGCGGAGATGGCCGGCCTGCCGCCGGACCGGCTCGAGGCGCGCGTCCTGGCCCACTCCCTGATCGAGCAGACTCAGGTGTCGCCGCGCCCCGACCTCGTCGACCGGCTGGCCAAGGAGGCCAAGGCCGCCGGCTGGGGCGAGGTGCACGTGCTGCTCCTGCACTGCCAGCTGATCCACTCCGCCCTGCAGGACAGCGGGTACGAAGAGATCCGCAACAACTCGGACGCGATGGTGGCCGCCGCGGAGGCGGCCGGCGACGAGATCCTGCTCGGGCTCGCGCTGGCGTCCCGGGCGTTGTTCCTGGTGGACGCCGATCGTCCCGAGTCCGCCGGGGAGGACATCGGCGGGTTCCTGGCCCGCGCGGTCGCGATGCTGGACGAAGCGGCCGACGCCGACCCGACCGAGATCGGGCTGCGCGCCACCGAGTTGCCGGCCTGCTTCGTCGAGTGCGGGCAGGCCTATCACCGGCTCGGGCTGTGGGAGCTCGAGGAGGAGATGTATGTCCGGGCGGCCGAGGCGTTGGAGATCCCACTGCCGCGCGCCGTGTGGCCGGTCGGCGACTTCACCCGGCGGGCGCTCGTCATCAACCGGCTGGAGGGCACCACCGCGCTGGTCAGCGCCCTGCTCGAGATCGGCCGGCGGGAGTCGGCGCGGCAGGTCGCGGCCGCCGCGATCCGGCCGACCCCCGAGGAACTGGCCGACCTCCCGCCCGGCTGGGGGGCCGAGGTCCGGGCGCTGGAGCGGCTGCTCGACGTCGTCGCCGGCTATGCCGAGATGGACGGCGGCCCGGGCGACATCCCGGCGGATCTGTACGAGGAACTCGGCGCGAGCACCTGGGACGGTTACCGGGCGTGCCTGCTGCTCGCGGCCGCGATCGGTGCGCACGACGCGGGTGACCTCGTCTCGGCCGCGCGGCTGGCGGAGCAGGCGGTCGGGCTGCTCGGCGACCTCAAGCCGAGCATCACCACGCTCGCGCTCCACTTGGCCGCGCAGACCACCCGCGACGACGCCGCGCTGCGGTATTCCCGGCAGCTGGCGATGCTGCGCTGGCAGGCCCGGCTGGAGGTGCTCGGGGCCGCCCGGTCCCGGCTCGCCGCCGCCCGGGTGCTGCGCCAGGGCGAGCAGTTGAGCCGGCAGGCGTACGTGGACGCGCTGACCGGCCTGGCGAATCGGCACGCCGAGACCCGCCACCTGGCCCGGCTGCGCCGCCGGGGACCGCTCGAGCGGCTCGGCGTCGTGCTCGTCGACGTCGACCACTTCAAGAACGTCAACGACACGTTCGGGCACGCGGTCGGCGACGAGGTGCTGCGGGTGATCGGCGGCGTGCTGCAGGCGACGATCCGGTCCTCGGACCTGGCGGTGCGGCTGGGCGGCGACGAGTTCATGCTGCTGATCGACCTGCCCGCGGACGCGGACGCCCCGGTCCCGGCGAGCGGGATCGTCCGCGCGGTCACGCTGCACCACTGGAACGACATCGCCCCCGGACTGCAGGTCAGCGTGAGCGCGGGCCAGGCCGTGGGCGCGGCCCGCGACGTGGACCGGCTGATCCAGGCCGCGGACGAGAACCTGTACCGGGCCAAGGCGGCGGGACGCGGGCGCGCGGTCACCGTCGGCGGCATCGCCTGACGCTTGTTCACCCGCACAATTCGAGTATGGACTCAAACCCGAGGCGCCCGGCGCTCGTCGTTCTCGGCCGGACTGTGGCGATATGTCTGCTCATTGCCGCGCTCTACTACGTCATACCGGTGGAGCCAGGTGTGGAGGGTGCGCAGCTGGTCGTCCGGGCGGCCGCGACCGCGGTCGCCGGTCTGCTGATCACCTGGCTGATCGTCCGCCAGGTCTCCCATCACCTCGCCGATCCGCAGCAGGCTTCCTCGGTCAGCCTGCTGAGTGCCCTCGCGGGCGGCGTGGTCTTCTTCGCCCTCGCCGACTACGTCACCGCCGTGTCGGGGCCGGACCAGTTCGCCGGCCTGCAGACCAAAACCGACGCCCTCTACTTCGCATTGTCCACTTTGACCACGGTCGGCTACGGCGACATCCACGCCGAGGGCCAGATCGCCCGCGGCGTGGTGGTCGTCCAGCTGGTATTCAATGTGGCGGTGATCGCGACAGGAGCCTCGGTCCTGACTCGAGCGTTCGCAGCCCGAGTCCGCGAACGCGCTACCCGCCCGCCGCAATAGCCGCCGCGGCGCCCGGCCAGCCGAGCGGGATCAAGCGGCGGTGGGGCGGCTTCGCAGGACGATGACGAGTTGGACGGCGCCCATCACGATCAGCCAGATGCCGGTGAAGTAGACGATTGCGGCCAGCGTCGGTCCGGGCCAGAGCAGCACCACGAGGCCGCCGAGGACTGTGACGGCGCCGAGGGCGGCCACCAACCACCGCGCCGGGCCCTGATAGCGGTCGCCGAACGCCGAGACCAGGCTGACTATCCCGCCGATCAGCCAGGTCACGCCGATGATGGTCGCCACCGCCAGCAGCGACACCAGGACGTTGCGCAGGCAGATCACGCCGGCCACGACGAACAGAATGCCGAGCACGCCGGTCAAGGCCCGCGCGGCGCCGTCGGCGGCCCGGGCGGTGACCGCGTCGACAATGTGGATCACGCCGTGGACAAGCAGCCAGGCGCCGAAGAGCACGGCGCCGACGAGCAGGGTCGCATCCGGCCACGACACCACCATGATGCCGAGGATGACGGAGGCCGCGGCGCCGGCGACCGCCAGCCACCACAGTGTGCGCTCCACGCGGCCGTCCTCGGCCAGGACGGCGTCGCCGGAGATCGGATTGGTCGGGCCGAAATGAGTTGAGCTGGTCATTGAGGCCTCCCGGAGCTGTTGGCCGATCAGCGCAGGGCTGATGCGGCGCTCGCCACCGGCTGACCGGTGCGGCTCAGGGTCGGCCGCAAGGGCTCGCCGTATGCCCGACTCTAGCGGATTTGGTAGATCTTGGGCCGCCCGAAAACCGCCCTCAACCCGGCATGCGCAGGCTGGAAAGTGGCACGTCCCCGAGGGGGACCGTCTGCCAGCGCGCTTCGAACTGCCCGGCCGTGGGGTCGAGGCTCAGATGCAGCCGGTGCGGGGTCTCGACGAACACGACGTCCACCAGCAACCGGCCGTCGGCCCAGGCGTACGCGGTGGCCACCGGACCGGTCGTGGTCCAGGTGTCCGGGTCGCCGAGCCGGGCGACCAGTTCCGGGCCGGCGTCGGCGAGGACAAGCTCGCCGGCCCGCAGCCGCACCGTGTGCAATCCGGCGAGCTCGTTGCCGGGGCCGGGGCGCAGCGTCAACGGACCGACTTCGCCGGGCGGGCCGTCGGACGCCGGACGCGGCAGCCCGCTCGGCGAGGACCCGGCGGTGAGCGCGGGCAGCAGGTGGGTCCACACCTCGTCCAGCAGGCCTTGCATGTCCGGGCTTTGCGAGGTGATCGCGACCACCGCGTCCGCGTCCGGCAGGATCAGCATGAACTGGCCGTAAGCGCCGTCGCCGCGGTAACCGTGCCGACTACGCCAGAACTGAAACCCGTAACCCTGAGCCCAATCCGGATCTGGGCTACCACCGGCGCCTGGTCCTTCGGACGGCGCGGAGAACCCGGACCCCTCCGCGGCTGTGCTGCCACCGGCGCCTGGTCCTTCGGACGGCGCGGAGAATCCGGGCTCCTCCTGCGTCGGCTCCGGCCGGTGAGTCGCGACGTGTGAGCGGGTGGCCTCCGCGACCCACTCGGCGCTCAGCAGCCGGCGGTCGTTCCAGACGCCCTCGCGCAGGTACAACTCGCCCAGCTTGGCGATCGACTCGGTGGTCGCGTGCAGGCCGGTGAAGCCCAGTTCGCGGCCGCGGCCGTCGGTGTGCCAGCCGTGCGCGGCGATGCCCAGCGGCTCGTACAGCCGCGGTCGCAGAAACTCGGTCAGCGACCCGCCGCTGACCCGCTGAATTATCGCGGACACGGCGTAGGTGCACGGCTGGTTGTAGGCGAAGACGGTGCCCGGCTCGCGGTCCGGCGGAACCAGCAGGAAGCCGAGCACAATGTCGCCGTTGCCGGCCCGGATGGCCCGCTCGAAGGTCTCGTCGTCGTGCCCGCTCGCCATCGCGGCCACGTGCCGGACCCGGATCGCCCGGGACCGCTCGTCGGTGACCGTGCTGTCGAACTCGGGGAAGTAGGACAGCACGGTGGCGTCCAGGTCCACCAGGCCCTCGCTCACCGCGTACCCGAGCGCGGTTGAAGTGAAGCTCTTGCTCAGGGAATAAAGCAGGTGCGGGGTCTGCGGCGAGTAGGGCGGCCACCACCGCTCGGCGACGACGTGGCCGTGCCGCAGGACCATCAGGCTGTGCAACTCCACGCCGGGCTTCGGCGCCACCGCAGCGATGAACGCGTCGATCCCGGCGATGTCGACGCCCTGCTCGGCCGGCGTGCTCCGGGGCAGCGCCGCCGGGTCCTTGTCGCTGTCCATCCCTGAGTTATAGCGCGGGCGGACTCGTCAGGGCCTGCGGGTGCCGCCGGGCGCCTGCGTCAGGTCCCAGACGTAGTGCCGGCCGGCCGGGGCCTTGTCCCGCCAGACCACCTCCCACATCCCGGATTCGTCCCGCGCCGGCTCGGTCAGCTCGCCGTAGCCCTGCCGCTCCTTGACACTGGGCGGCTGGTCGCTGTCGGGGAATTTGAACCGTACGGTAAAGCTGGTGAACGCCGACGGCGAGCCGTGCGCGGTCGGCAGGCGGTCATCCCAAACCAACTGGTCCCAGCCGCGCTCGCGCAACGGTCTCCACAGGCTGTGCGGGCGATACTCCACCTCCCATTCCGTCCGGGCGCTGAGCGCCGGGTCGAAGATCAGCCACACCCGCAGCTTGCGGATCTGCTCGTGCAGCGGCAGCGCCGTGATCCGGCCCCCGGACCGGCTCACCCGGAAGGCGATATCGTCGAGCCGGACGATCTGCTCCTGGTCGGTGGGCACGATCGGCCGCATGGCCCGGTGCGTCACCAGCGGATCCGGAGTGGTGACCCGCTTCTCCATGATCCGGTCGGTCTCGTCGTCGACGCCGATCCAGACGATCACCTCGAGCGTCTCGGCGAAGAGCGGCTTCTCGCGGTCGCTGATCCGCTCGATCGCGTCCAGATAGCGCCGGTGCCCGGACTGGGCCAGGGTGAGCTTCTCCGCCTCCTTGGCCAGTTGCGCGCGCAACTCCCGGACCTTCTCGACGAAGTAGAACTGCCAGACCCGGATGACGAAATACAGCAGGCAGGTCAGGAAGACCGCCAACAGCAACGCCCGCGCGAAACCGGTGGGGAAATCGGCGAGCTGGGCGATCCCGGAGACCACGCCGATGGTCAGCACCGAGAAGTTGAGCGTACCCGCGAACAATGCTTTCCATTCGGAGCGCGCTTGCCATTCGGCCGGCGTTTTCCGGTCGGGTGGCCCTCTCCGTTCGGGTGGCGACGACGGCATCGATCCCACCCCCCGACGGTTCTGATTTGTCCATGATGCCGAAGGGTCGGCGGGGGACAAATACCCTATGGGGTGACTTGTACGGCACGGGTCGGGCGTTCGGAGGATGGGGACGGGGCCGTTCATCGACCCGGAAACCGCGAACGCCGGAGGGTCACATGCCACTCCACGCCGTAGCGGATGGCTACCCGTCGGTAACCATTGCTGGCCTCGACGGGCCGTCGCATGCTACCGAGAGTTCCACAGTGCTCGATTGACGGACTTCCCTGGAGGCGATCAAGAGTGCTCGCTCACCTGCAAAGACCCACGGTCTCGCGGCCACGCCCGGAAACCTGCGGCAGCAGCTTCACCGAGACCGCGGCGGGGCCGGGCGGGGAGGGCGGCAACTGGTCGGCGCGCCTGGCGGCGACCGTCGGGCCGAACGCACTGCTGGCCACGGCGCTCTCGCTCTCCGCGGTGCTCGTGGGCTTGACCACGGCCGCCCTCCGCTGACACCCACCGGCAGCGGCCGGAATCAGCTGTAGCTGCCACCCTCGCCGCCGGGCCGGCGGGATCCGTGGTCGTCCGTCAAGCTGCTCCGGAAATTCATCTCAGCCCCTCTGCATTCATCGAAAAGTCCACCAAGTCCAAGCGAACCCGCACCACCATACGGCGGCGCCGAATACGTCAACGCGGTTCATCTCGTACGGGTGACTGGCGAAAGCGGTCAGATCCCGCTCAGCCTAACGACGGCGGCCCGCCCACATGATCAGTTCAAGCAATCCGGGCCGGGCAGCGCGCGAAGATATCGCGAAAGATGGGGCAATGGGTCGCACCGCAGTCGCCGACCGCAAGCGCTGGCCGGACGTGGCTACCGTGCCGCGAGCGCGGTTGCGGGCGGCCGTGGCAGCCGTTCTGGTGCGCCGGGTGGCCGCGCGCCTTGCGTCTCCGGCCGGCCCGTCGATTCCGGGCGTGCCGATGCTCAGGCTGCACCGGCCGGGCGACCTGCATCGGCGGCTCGGCGCCCGGGGGCTGATCGGTTTCGGCGAGGCGTACCAGGCCGGCGACTGGGACACCGACGACCTGGTCGCGCTGTTGAGCGCCTTCGCCACCGCGCTGCTCAACCGGCGGCTGCGCTTGATCGGCCGACTGCGCCACCTGGCCTGGCTGCGCCCGCTGTACGGCGCCCGGCTGCCGCGCGCCGAGGAGAACACGCTGGCCGGCTCGCGAAACAACATCCGGCACCACTACGACCTGTCCAATGAGTTGTTCGCGCTGTTCCTCGACGAGACGATGACGTACTCCGCGGCGCTGTTCGATCTTGATCCGGCGGGCCGGCCGGCGGCGACCTGGGCCAACCTCGCCGACGCCCAGCGACGCAAGATCGACCGTCTGCTGGACCGGACCGGAGTCGGCGCCGGCACCCGCGTGCTGGAGATCGGGACCGGCTGGGGTGAGCTGGCGATCCGGGCCGCCCAGCGGGGTGCGCGCGTGCACACCATCACCATCTCGGCCGAGCAGCACGCCCTCGCGGTGCGCCGGGCCGCCGCGGCCGGTGTGGCCGACCGGATCACCGTCGACCTCTGCGACTACCGCCAGATCAAGCCGCCGCACGACGGCGAGGGCTACGACGCCGTGCTGAGCGTCGAGATGATCGAGGCGGTCGGCGAACGCTACTGGCCTGCCTACTTCGCCACTTTGGACCAACTACTCGCCCCGGGCGGGCGGATCGGACTGCAGGCGATCACGATGCCGCACGACCGGATGCGCACCGCCCGGCGGACCTACACGTGGATCCAGAAGTACATCTTTCCCGGCGGGGTGATCCTTTCGGCCGAGGCCATCGACCACCTCGTCGCAGAGCACACCCATTTGCGCGTACGGGAAAGCTATGCCTTTGGCAGCCACTACGCGGCCACCTTGCGGCTCTGGCGGGAGCGGTTCACCGAGCAGGCCGAGGCCGTCGCCGCGCTCGGTTTCGACCAGACCTTCCGGCGTACGTGGGAGTACTACCTGGCCTATTCGGAAGCGGGCTTCGCCACCGGCCACCTCGACGTGCAGCAGGTCATCCTCGAACGCCGACCGGCTTCCGGGATGCGCCTCGATAGCCTACGGTCGATGTGAACATCCACCGTCGACCGATCGCGATGGAGGCAGTGATGAGCAAGGAAAAGTTCGAGCTCGTGTTCCTGGCCGGCGGCGCGATGCTGAACGTCCTGACCAACCGGCTGCGCCGCACCGCGACCACACCGCGCGAGGAGGTCGGTGCCGCCGCGCACGAGGTGAGCCGGATCCTCGACGAACGGCAGGCCGACCTCGCGGACGCCGGCTCGGCGCACCGCCAGCTGACGGCCATCCGCGAGGAGCTGACCGCCGGCCGCCCCGACGCGCTGCTGCTCGCCGCGTATGTCGACGAGTTGGCACAGTTGGCAACCCCGGTCGAGGAACTCGGCACGGCGGTCGAGCGGCTCCGAGAGGCCGTAAGCGGCTACGTGGGCTGAGCCAATCCGGGTGGCTCGTCATAGGACACTCCGGCAGGCGTGGCTATATGCCTGCAGTGTCTCGTCGGCGAA
>Ga0307515_10007761_pt1 | contig 21119 bp, 14 predicted proteins | sample 17_EM_MG_FD_194513 | JGI IMG/M metagenome (GOLD analysis project Ga0307515, IMG submission 194513) | Populus trichocarpa ectomycorrhiza microbial communities from riparian zone in the Pacific Northwest, United States - 17_EM | ecosystem: Host-associated > Plants > Roots > Unclassified | place...
ACCGAGATTTAAAATGAGATCAAATTTGTTTCGTTTTGTTCCGTTTTTTGAATTGGTATGGAATGTTTCGGCTATTCCAGACGAAACGGAACGGAATTGACAACCTTGCTATGAACCAATCAACAATTAAAATTTCCATATAAACACCTAGCGTGAACAATGCCATAAAAAAACCATTTCTTTCATACTAAGCATAGATCCCTGACTTTCACGATGATAAATATTCAATTAAAAATATTTTGATTTCTAGTGTTGGTAAGCATATATATATATAAAATAGAAATCCCGACCTCCCCTTCTTTTTACCTTGTTTTTTTCTTCTTCCTTTTGTTCTAAAGTCGTTTATATCTGTGAGAAAATAATCTTGCAACCAGATAAAGACTTCGATTCAAATTTGTAAGGAAAGTCTGATCACATTGCAAGTGAAACACTACATTTAATTAAGGTGTTCAGCTCTCAACCATGGAGGATAGATCTCATTAGATTTTGAATGCTCTGGATTTGGATGTTTCTGAACAAGTTTTCTTCCCTACGAATGATTTTAGTGAAAAAAAAAAAGACTCTATGCCGTCCATCGAAGAGAACAAAGATGTGACTTGAAATATGTAAAAGCAAATGAACACCTATGCCCCATATCTCAGCCACTGAGGAAACATCCCTGCTCCACTCACGGTTTGTCCATTTTCTGACTCCATGGTTGACGAGCCACTCATGGGGTGGGAAAACACCTTAAACGTTTTTTTTTTCTTTTTTCTTAGCTGAAGCTCCGACAAGAAAATCAAGAGATTGTTTACGCTGAATATGGGGGATGAAATCATAAAATTCAGGAGACATTTTAAATTAGTATTCCAATTATGTTGTAGATTCCCATCGAGTAGTCAACGAAATCTCCCCTTCCATATTGGTTAATGGGCAAAGAAAAGATGCCTATGCAATAAAAATGACAGCATTTTTGTAGGGAACTTGACATTTTTCAGAAAAGAAATTGTAAAGAATTTAGACAGTTTTCTTTCTTTTTTTTACTGAGTTCTTGTTTCATTTTGATAGAAAGGTGATTTTCATGAATAAAGAACAATCACAGAGTGAAAAGGACTACCACCTTGCATTGTCAACTAAATCTAAAACCTAAAGAATTAAAGACCTTGGCCCCATATAGCTCAGACCAGCAAAAGCCCCAACCAACCCCACAAGACAATACAGATAACGAAGTAGACAAAACAAAACAGTTTGCTTTGCCATGTGTTGTAGGATAACAAGCATTGATTTGGCCGGAGTTGCCTACTGCTAACAGATGCTTATAAATTCTTGGGCATGTTTGGTTTTCTTGTCTTCTGCTGTGCTTTGACATCGACATCCCCTCCCCTGATAGGTCTTGACCTTTCCTTTGTAAACAACAAATACGTATATATAGTAGTTGGTTCATAGGTTTCTTAAAAGGGAGTTCATAATGCCAATCTGTATGTTTTTTCAACATTATGTATAGCGTTCCTATAATCTTTTGATTAAAAATAAAATTTTACCTGGGAAAAGAGTGATAATATACTGCATTGCTTTTGCTTGAAAGCAGGGGATATCGAAAGCAAAACGATTTTCTTTTAAAAATTCACGTTCTCAAACCGTAACTAGACAATTGTTTTCAGACAAAATAGCTAAAAGATATGCTTTAAAAGCATAACAATAACAAACATCCAATAGGCTCTGCGTCTCATCATGATCTTCGATCTTTCTGACCTGAGCCATCATCTTTCCTTAGTGGAAATGCATGGACTGGGCCCTTTTATTTGAGGTCTGTCCCAAAAAAAATACATACATGACGCAACTTATTTCTATTGCAGATGGAAACTGCAAAAGAGTAAGGAAACAGAGAGAGATGTGTCAAGAGTGCAGTTGGCATTGTTATCTAGTGACGATCTGTATTGTAAAACACTTTTCCGAGCAATGCTATATGAATAACCGGATTTTACAAAGAATAAAATAAGAATCAAACATATTGATGAGGGAATACTTTTTCATTGCCAGAACAATCCATCAATGTATTAAGACAACACTTACCATTTGTCCATCCGTATATAACAACTTTTAAGCTTAGTTTCTGTATAAATCATATTTTGGTTTAATCATTTGTAGAATGGTTACATTATTAAAAGTTTGAATTGGAACTTAGAATGCTAAACAGCATCTGCTATACAATTTAACAGTAGCAAGGAACAGGAGCAATGCTATAGAAACCTCTGCTGTACAAATTAACCATGCTAGTAGATCTTGGTTATATCTTTCTAAGTCCAGGGTCTAGTTCATGCAGACCCACTTGTCGATACTGGTTGCATCTTTCGGTTAGCTTACTCAACTAGATATCAGACATGCAGCTCCGGCCCAGGATGGCAGAAGAACAAATGAATGCAGTCGAGATCATAAAAGAGAATTGCAGTTTCATATCACTACAATGAATGTATGTAACTCAAATGATTTGAGATACGTCAAGCATGCCTTTGTCATTTTGAGATTCCAGCACCCTTTTCATGGCATTGTGACATCTGAAAAGTATTGAATTGGTCAAGAACATATACTTCAATCTTTCCAGGCACAAATATTTTAAAAACAAAGATACAGTGGGCGTACCTCCAAGGTAGATGATCAAAGAACATATTTGGTGACACAACAATATCTTTAAAGACATCTCTGTTTGCTAAATAAGCTTTATAATTCCGTACACGCTCTTGAAATCTCCAGCCCTTCCATAATGGCATACTGATGTGCCTTTGTTGGGGTACCATATGAATCACAAGGCCTGGTAGAAACATCTCTGCACGATCCCCTGCTGATCCATTTTCAGATCTGGGGACAGTTTCCAAAAATTGTGATACAGGATCGTCCAATGAATTTATGACAGAAGTGTTATCATAAAATGGATTTTCAATATTGTCATCCTCTGTATCACCGCCACTATTGGTCCTGTCTCCACTATTGGTCCTGTCTGATTCTTTCCAGAGAGAATAACTTCGATCCACCTTGTTGCTTCCTGCAGCAAGAAAATCTTTTAGTAGAACAAACTCTTGAATGCTTACATAAAAAAGTGTGCACATCCTTCATTATAGTGAGCTGGATAATCAATACTAACCCACATAGACTTTTTGATCCAGTTCATCTACTGTGGAGGCTGCAGAATGTAGCTCTGATGGATCAGCTGCCTCAATCTTCCCCCTTTGATTCTTGCTCACACAGAGAAATTGACGAGCTAGCCTAAAAATCAAGGCTGTATCAGTCTTGGAATCCTGAGCGAGTGCCTCAATTGCAGCAGCACGAAGCCGTAGGACTGATCCAACTGAAAGCCGTGCAGAAAATTCATTGTTGTGTACAATGCTGCAGAAAGCTCAAAACATACAACAGAAACATTTGATGAAAGACCAATGATGAAAACTTGCTTTGGAGCTTCTGATGGCATGGAGGGCAATTAATTACCTTGTAACAAACTCTGAACATGCCTCTGCTATGACCAAATCCACACATGGAAGGGGTCCATATGCATAGACATGTAAAGCTGGGTACTGGCGATATAGCTGGTACACAGAAAAAAGATAAAGTGAACAAATAAAATAGTATTTCATAAAAATAAATAAATAAACAATTTTTCAATGTGATAAAAAAACAACTTGGTATTGGGAGAGAGTGTGGAAGAACAACCATGTGTCCTCGCATGTTTTAGTCCCTAACCCAATGGAATGTGAGGTTCCAATTCAACAAAAAAGGTGGGTGCTAATATTGTTTTAGATCCGTGGTAGAGATGGTTTAGCTAAAAACCAGGTAATAGCAAATAGTGATCATTGCACACCAAATAAAGAAAAATACCACATTTTAGCAGAGGATCACGCACATATTTTAACATATAGAAAATCAAATTGCTTTTAAGTATACACCCACATCTTAAAGTACAGAAGATGATAAAATTGCTTCATGTAAGAAAACATACCCTCAGTCCTAGCAAAGCAGCAATGGCACCTCCTAGGGAATGGCCAACTATGCGCAGACTATATCCATCACACTCACATCCAGCTCCCAGCAATGAGGAAAGGAAGCCAGAGCTGCTTTCTGATTCTGTATCTCCATACAAGTTGCAAATAGATTAAAACAGGCATATATTGCCAGGATAAAGAAGTGCGGTACATAACTTCAATTGGCAATTTGCAATATTCTGTTTTAGGTGAATGAAAAATATACTAAGCGCAGAAAAGAATTACAAAAGCTAAATAGAGAATAAGAGATCCTCCAAAAATGAAAAGAAAAGAGTCATCATCATAATAAACCAGCCCACTCCTGCTGAATATCAGTTATGGAAACCCCATAAAAGCACGAGAAGCATGAAAGCTCAAGAAAGAAAGGAAACCTATCCATAACAATTGTCTCGAAATGCACCAGTCCTTAAACATTCCACATTGTGACTGCATATATGACACAAAACCATTCTTTCAATTTTTTATCCTTACTGAGATGAACAAACAAACATGAACATGAAATTCACAAATCTTTCATAATTGTACATACAATTTTATGACAAAGGCAGTTTGTACCCATTTAAGGTAACTGGGGATAGCAAAGGTCCACGACCAGAAAAACAGCCCACCTTCCGCACCAAATAAATAAATTAGAACAAAAATAAATCACTATATATGTATGGACAGGTAAGATCATTTGACCTCACCAAAATTTTGGAGAAAAAAAAGCATTTTGATGTTAATTGAGTAAAAGATAGAGAAAGAGAAAAGATGAGAGGTGAGGAGAGGAAAGATAAGAGAGGAAGTCAACCAGTAGAGATACCAAGAAAATTTAGTTTCAATAATTTCAAAAGCTATCTGAAAACATAACAATAGGTGAAGCTTAATGTTTACCAATGATTATTATTTTTCCACTATAAGCTTTACAACGTGTAAATGAACGGACAGAAACTTCATGAAGCTTTATGTTACAAATTCTCTAGTGAGAATGTGAGATTAAATTTTGGTCATTCCACTGCTATTTTCTTGATAATCAAGGCACATGAGTAAAAAAAAGGAAAAAAATAAAATGAACCAAAGCCACACAGGTTTGCATATCATAGAAATTAATTAACATTCCTAACATAACTCTATGAAATATTGAGTGCTTATGACACATCAACCCTATGAAAATTCAAGTTTAGGAAATTTTCCATTACTTGAACTGTGACCAACTAGGTACTTCTACAAAACTGAAGGGCCTGGCTTAGACAACAGAGAACAATAGATGCATGAGCGTGTTATGGGATTTGTTTTTAAGACAATTTGGTCAAAAGGACTGATTTAAAATTTATGAAAAGAAAAGCGGGGTAGTGAAGCAAAAAGAAATCATGATTACCATTATTTGCAAGATTTCCTTCAAGTTGCATGTAAAGATCACGTGCAGCCTCAACTATGCCTGAGTGTCCATAGTGTGGAAAAGATGATTCCACACTTCGCTTCACATCAGGGCAAATATGGCTGCTACTGTAAAGAAGCAGAAAAGAAAGTTTCAGACCAGAAACAATTTGTTCAGTTGGGCCCAAAAGCCATAATAAAAATGAAGGCATCAATTCAATTAACAATTTTCAACCAAACAATTAAGAAAGTACTATTAGCAGGACAAAGATTCTTCTTGCGTTAGACAAAGAGCTTCTGGGAATTTACCCTAAGAAGCAAAGATACCGATAGGTAAGGTACCACAATGATGCAAAAACTTTAAGTTCCAGCCGTGCACTCACAATAAATAGAAGCTTAGAATTCAGAATCAGATTACTGTTTATAATGTTCCCATACTCTTTATGATAAGAGCTCAAATGAGAAGTAATCACCTTTCTTATTATGTATCAAATAACTGACAAAGAATAGAGCATATAGAATTGATAATCCAGTAGAACAATTTATTTTGATAATTAGTCACATGTTACTACAGTTCTCTGCAAAAGAAATGTAGAAGCAAGCAAAAGAATGAGTGTTTCACTTATCAATTGGGTTTTATAGCATTATATAGACATAGAGAAGTCTGGAAAGACTGCCCCACCCTTTACTCCCCTACACCCTCCAAAGAAAGGTTTGGGGGAGAAGACAGAAAAGCATCCCCCCCAGTGGGAGACCAGACCTTAGTTAAGCTCCAGAAGGGGATGGGATGATTCTTGACTCAATTGTATCAAACAACTTCTAATCAAATGCAATTGGGAATTCAGAGAAAAGTCAAACAAACAAAATCCCAACCCCTGTTACTTACCGCAATAAAGTGGTAGTAATCAATATTGGTAAGTTGTCCTCAGTGTTGTCATTAGTTTGAAAAAATAATCATAATGCAGTCTTTGTTCTGTTTCTTTCATGAATAATAATGGTTTTGAACTCCAGAATATATTTTACTGAACCTTCAATTCAATAAATTTACAAATTATTTTAGCAGAAATGGCATAAATAACTAAACGCTAGTTTTTGCACAATACAATTGATTGGCATTAGTATGGTGAAATTCATGCTTTATTGACAATTATCACATAGAGGCATAAATTCATGTGTGTGTGTGTGGATAGAGAGTGAGAGAGAGAGAGAGAGAGGGAACATGCTTTATCAACCCATCCAAGTCTTCTCTAGAAAGGAGGCATTCTCTTCCCAAACCATCTGTTATGAGGTCTTCAGGGGTCTCAGTTCCTCGTACAGAGATCACTACAGATCTTAGATGGCGTAGAACCACAACGAAGTATGCAGCTTCACATTTTTCCTGAATAAAAAAGAAGACGTTAAATTAACTGCAGGAAATCGATATTTAGCATTCCTTACAGTGCAAAATTGTGGAGATTGTCATCTATTCATATATCAACAATGAGACTTTTGTAAATCATTAGGAAGAAGCAATCTCTCTTGCCTCTTTTAGTAATTTCATGCTGAAAGTCTTTGCATTATTTGTATGCAGGATAGCAATCCTTCAGTGAAGAGGGTTTTCTAAAATTTATTGATTATTTTACACCTACAGTAATTCATTAACATTTTTTATATAATAAATACTGACAGCACAAAAGCCTTAACATTAGATGGAACCTTGGCTTTCAAATAAAAATAATAAAAGAAAAATAGTAAAATGAAAAATGGCCATGCCCTTCATCCTTGTGTCTTCAAAGAGTAAAAAAACTAACAAAAGAAGATCCTTAGTATCTACCTCATATAAAATCCCAAGAACATTACAACTTTGCAAAATGCAAAAACTTGAAATTGGAGCATTATAAAGTCGAGAAAGATGGGAGAAGGTGATGTACTTCTTTCTCTTAGCACTATTCTCCTCTATTTCTCTCCTGTTAGAGTAAAAACCCTAATCCTAATCCCTAATTCTCCAAACCTAACTCACCATAAATACTTAGTGAGTCTCCTGTTGTCTTACATCAATTGGTATTAGACCTAAAGCGATCCCCCTCTTTTTATTTCTTTCCCCTATAAAGCATACATAATTTGCTTTTTTCAAAACTAAGTTTTTCATATGACAATATGTACTCTCGAGTCAATGAATGCTATGGGTGGAAATCTTAAGAAATCTTGTGACCAACTATCTAGGCGATAATCATGCTAAGATATCTTGTGACAAACTGCTCATTCAATCAAATGCTATTTTATTAGTCTAGTGAATCAAGTACTGTATCCTATCACAATGGATATGCTCTGTCAACTTTTTGTCTTTATGGTTTGTTGGAAAATATAGTCATGTTTGAACAGTTTTTCTTTATTCTATCAACATGAATAGAGTGCCTTTTTCCTGACGAGCTGGAGGATGTAACTTCAACCAAAGGGCATCTTTTTGGACAAAAAAACCTTGCAATGAAGAAATTCGCATTTTGGGTGAACTGGCTGGGCATACAAGCGCAGAGATGGAGATGGCTCTGCTGCGATAGAGGATGAAGGAGAATCCGTAGGCAACTGGTCCGGAGAGAGCTTTTTCTCATTCTATTCGATGAATATCAGATCCAGTGTTAAGTCTTTTGGTAAGCGGGAGTAATCTTAGACGAATCTAGATATTAGATATTGGTGATAGTATTGCTATGCTTTGCTTTAAAGGGAAAATATCTACAATAGATGTTCTGAATAGGACTTTTTTTTTATAACAACGAAGAATATGAAACTTTAGTCAAGAAAGAGAAGCCCCTTCAAACAACAATCGCAATCAACTGCTGAAGCAATTGCAATTATTGACAAGACTTTAGGGAAACTAGGTTACTACCAAGAGGGATCAATGTAATCAGTATGTCATGAAGAATGTGAAGAGAGGAAAGTTGCAGCTACATCAAATCCAAAAAAGCCACAACTAGAGTAACATGTACAAGCACCATGAGGTGAAGTTAATAAAGTTGATGGAGACACTATTCAATACAATAGAAGTAGAAAAGCTAAAAGATAAGTAAATTATTGATAGTGAGAGCACAATATAATTTTTGGCTCTTGTCGATTTTATAATACCTAAGAACCATCGAAAGTCAATTCGTTTCAAGGTCTTGTAATTATTTAGTAAAGGTGAGATCAATTCAAGAAATCTCCAAGGTTCCACATTTTGCATGTTCCAAGTGTGAGAAGCTTAATATCACAACACTTCAAAACTCAAGATCGAGTTTTCTCTAACCACTGGTTGAATGATGTAGCCACCAAAAAGAAAGAAGTTTTTGAATTACCTCATTTTGATTTTCAATTCTCTATATTCTAGTTTATCTTGTAAACTTGGTCCATTTAGGAATTTGTCTTGCTTAGCTTTTGGTACCTATAAAAGGAGCACTTATTTTATGTGATAGGAAGGATTTTGATACTGGAAGTATGAATTTTGGTCTAGTTTAAGGTTGTGGCCTTAACTGTTTGCTCTCTTCCCTTTTCTTTAAGCAATATTTTCCTCTTACTTTCTTCTATTTCTTTCTAGCAACAGTAACCTCGATTTCTATTCACTCCTACAGTAAAAATCCTAATTTCCTAAATCACTAATTCTCAAAACCTAGCTCTACCATATCCTTTATGGGGCACTCATCCAAAGTTGCCCTACATCAGGTACTTAAATAGATCTCATGCTGTTATACATAAACCATTTTGAACAATCTTCCATGTAAGCCGTAATAAACTACTCCATATTTGTGGGTTAAATTGGTTAAGAGTTCAAAGATGGAAAACGTTGAACCATTGAAATACTTGATTTGGGTGCAACACTAAATACAGCACTGTTTACATTGAATTTGGAGCCCAAAATGACTTTAAGGTGGCATTTGGTTCACAAAATCTGACTTTTTCTTCTGGAATCCCTCCCAGGAATGTGACACAAGACAGATCCTTGGGATATGAAGTTTCTGCATTTGGTTGGGAATTTGAGAACTTCAAGGAAAAGATAGTTTTTTGCATTTGTTTTTTCATTGGAAACCCTAAAGATACTTAGCATAAATTACAATCATACCCTTGTTATCATTATGGTTTATTGAATTATTAAGTGCAATGGTGAAGCCAAAAGTGTTTTTAAAGGGGGCAAAGTATACATGAACATGCAATTAACTTTTTCATGAAATTGAACTATCATATAAGAATATAAAAACTCAAATTAGTTAATCAATATATGTGAAATGGTATGTAAATTATAAAGAAAAATAAATTAGAAATAAAAAAGAAATTGAGTGTGAAGAACAACCTATATTTATGACCATATTAAGCATTTCAAAATGAATAAGCAACAGTTCAAACCGTACTAGATTCCATTATTATGGCAACAGGAGCAGTAGATAATTATAAATAATTTTTTAAAAGATGTTAAAAAAACCTAGAGATTTAGTATTAGTTTTTACCAAAAGTTATCCTTATTTTTCTTTTAAGATCATACTCACTACATTCATATTGAGGTGTGGGAAATAAAAAAAAACTAAGTATATTATTATTCTAACACTGAACAATAAGGATATATATCTGTCACAATACTAAAATTCATTTCCCAAGCACTTGCCCCCCAAAAAAGGGGGGTGTAAGAGGATTTGGAATATGAAATTTTTGAGAAAGTTGGATTCCAAGGACAAACCGAACACATTAATGCTTGGAATCTCACTTTCCTATCTAATTTTGAGAAATAACAGCCACCTAACATAACAAACCATGTCCAAACAAATTTTCTATCAAAGTTAGGATAAGAATATGAATTTCACCTGACAAACACGACCACGTCGAAGTGCTTCTGGGGGTAAATTAGTATATTTTAAAAAGGCTGCTGCATGACCCCGCCACCAGTTATCTCCAGAGAGAGAAGGCCGCCTGAGAGAAGAAAAGGCATTCATGTATGACCAATCTGAGAATGGAATGATCTCTTGCCCTTGCACATAAGATGGCATACAGTGTAATTTGCATAAATGCACATGACTATTTGCATGTTTGTATGTATGTATGTATTACTTGCCCTCCGCCTAAAAGTTTCATCCTGTTCTTCTTCAATGTGACTTCTTTGGAATAAATTCTTACATTCACGTCCACGTCAACAGTTTACATTTGCAAAGCTATACATGTGATTTCTCTTATTGGCCCCGATCTAAAATGGTGGGCAATATCAACATTCTACTTCATTTATGTATAATAAGGAAATGTAAGGACATTGAGAAAAATAACAATCAACTGGAAAACCAGAATTCATGACATGCAAGGCTAAAATTCCAAGGATTGTCTAGGGTATGAGTTGCTTTTCCTACAGCAGGTTCAGTCCACAATCTCTCACGTACGATTGGGAACATGGAAAGGAGTAATATCCCTTTCATTCAAGTCTGGGTTTCTTTAAGGGAAACAACGAGGAGGACTATTCCGTTCGTTCAAGCCTAGGTTTCTTTAAGGGAAACAACAAGAAAAAATCCTGAGGTGTGAAAAGTCATGTAACCTCTCTCACAGACAAAATTCCTTGCATGAATATTATTGTTTTGATCCGTAAAACAAAATCCAACAAAAGAAAAGGAAAAAGGAAACAAGATCCAGCAATTTCCATTAATATAATGTAGATGTATGTCATATTAATATACATGCATTAAGCAAGATACCCTGTGAATAAATGACCTGTTACGAGTCCATGGAGTCAAAATCCTTTGCCTGTAGAGCCATGCACAAGGAAAAAATACAGTATGTCTTCCAAAATCAAGCAATGGACCCTGAAAAACATAGCAGCTTTACAAAATATGCCAGAGTAGTCTTCACAAAATTGAAAACAAGGACAGAAAAAGAAAGCATGAATTAAAATTAATTAGAAAGTTGAATCACAGTACAGTGTATGCAGCTTCAGCAAATTCATGAAAAGCAAAGGCCTCCTGAATCATTTCTCTAGGTGCTTCTACCAATCCATCGTGAGATTTAGGGGATTCGCTATGCCTCTGCAACAAAGCTAGACCTACAGAGAGAGCGTACCACATTTAAGGTAGATTAACAAAAGGATAATAGATGTCAAGGAACCATCTCAACCCAATAGCTTAAGCTGTTAGGTGGGGTTCCAGGATATGATTTATATTATTCTCTAACACACCCCCTTAAGTGAAAGCCCTTTGGGCTTGAAACTTGCACATGCCTACATTACCTTGTGCTTAATTTTTATCAAATAAATAGGGATGGTGAGATTCGAACTCGTGACCACTTGGTCATCAAGGCTCTGATACCATATTAAGGAACCATCTCAACCCAATAACTTAAGCTGTTAGGTGAGGTCTCAAGATATGATTTATATTATTCGAACAAAAAAAACAATAGATTGAGACTTCAAAGTGTAGGCAACAATCTACACCAAAGAACTAAGCTGTCCTTTTCTTATAACGAATTGCAAATGAACGAGTTAACAGATAGCAGTAGCAACAAATGGAGAATTTAAATAGCTTAAGGGCTCATTCGTGGCACATAAATATTAAAATGGCAACTTGACTCATGTGGGATTCACTCACTAATCAGGCCAAGCAGACACAAGTCCTAGAGAAACAAGCAAGCTCTACTTTCCCAAAAAAACAAATGGTTCACTGACAGGCCCAAAACCAGCTTGGACTTCAGGGGACAAACCAAATCAACTAACGAAGAGTACAACAAAACTTAATCCATCAAGGTCACCTGTCAGTATGAGTAATGCCAATCTTACAAAACAAACCATAAACACACATGGAAAAAATTATTTAAGAAGTTAGCTCACGCATCAAATACATAGGTTATTATAAACGCAGAAATGTCATAGGTTCCATAACATGGCAATGACAAGGTGTATGTCTGGAAGCCTCAGTGGACACCATGTTTGTTTGTAAAAAAATTTAGTGTGCAAAGCATTTTCCATTCAATATGTAAACCAATATCAAATCCCTTATAAAACTGATGTGGGAATACCCATTCAACACCCCCTCTCATGTGCAGGCCCTTTACACAAACAAATAGGATCTTGTTGTCATGATTGATTAGACTGCGACGACGTCACAGGTCATTGATATAAGCATTTCTAATGCCCATAAAATAAGTAAATTCAAGTAGTTAGTGAAAAACAGAAAAGGTAAGACATGAAAGAACAGAGTTTGAAGAACATGCATATGGGAATGTGAGTGGTGTGCGCCTGCATGTTAAGAACATGCATCTTCAAATAAAAAAACAATCTGGTTATAGAATCTCTGCAACAGTAACTCTGCAGTATCCCTATTTAGATGTCCAATGATTTGAGTTTTTAGAACAACTGGCCCATTAATATTTTAAAGAGATGCTATTTCTTTTCCTTTCTGTTGATTAGATGCTTTTTATAATTTCAATACAGTTTCTCTTCCAAAACTTAATTCAACTAAATGCAAAGTAAAAAGCCAGTGTGATGGGAGAAGGCTGCAGTCCAGTACCATTTCTAATAGCCCAATTAAAGAGTGGATTTTTCTAGTTTATGACTAACAAAGTCAAAGGTTGGCAATAAAATGAATTTTAGGAACAAACAAATGAATCAAAGCTTTAGATCTGATAGAGAACATCTTGAGCTTTAACACAAGTGGCAAGAAAAAAATTCAGCACTCCAAGAGGACCAACCACTTGGTACAACTTCCACTGACATTTAGCCATATGGACAAATTACCAATTTACTGACATCTTTCTTGTATCCATTCTTTATTTTCCTAAATCTTTTAAGTTAAGATTTAATTTCATATGTATGACTCAATTTCTTTCAGAATATAGTACCAGGGTGGGTGCTCCTAGAGTAAACTTGAAGACATCACGGGAAAGTATAGATTTGAACAATACTGCATACAAAACCAAGAGAAGAAGGACAAGATAAGAGAAGAAGTTTCTGCAAACCAAGTCAAAGTGCTACACGGTCATGTACCACACAAGTCCCATGGCGAAGCACTTTGACTTGTTCAAAGTATAGATTTGAACAATACTACATACAAAACCAACAAAAGAAAGACAAAATAAGAGAAGAAGCAAGTGCAAACCAAGTCAAGGTGCTACACCACCATGTCCCACTGATGAACTAAAGATTGATTTGGTTAGTCTTTAGGATTCCATCTTAATTAATGATCTGTAGCTCTCAAATTGCTGACCCTTTTAGAAGAGGAAGTATGCCTAACGGCAGTTCATATTAAGACAGAGATTATAGAACACCAACAACTCATTATGCAACATGCAACTGCATGAGGTGAAAACAAACCTGCCAGAAGTTCTAAATGTCCAGTGCCTGATGCCCGATAGGCAACAAGATCACCCAATAATCGTGCTACTGAGTAAACTTCATCTTCCTTGGACACCCGCCTAGAGGAATTAGAGAAAGAAGTTGAATATCAGATAGTTGATAAAAATTCAAATCTCAGAGGTTAAACCAGTGCAGATAAAGATACATGTATTTGACACGCCCCAGACAGCACAAAGCCTCACGAATTCCATGGTCAAACACCTCTTGATAGTGTGCCTTCCATACATCATCTTGGGTTTGATAAAAAGACCTCCATCTTAGGACCGCAGGTCCCACAAAAATATGGATTAGTGGAATAGTACAGACTGCGATAACAAATGAAATGAGTAGTTTTGTCTTCCACTTGTTACCATTTGAAGCTGTCCCTGCATGAGAAACATTTTTCAAAAAGAACTCAAGTTTTTGCAGGAGAACAGAAACAAAGAGTCATTAAACTTGTTTATGAGAAATGCACTCTAGTATCTACTAGGCTAAACCCTTGAATCTGCAAGAGAGCTCCAAAAGCCAAATTTTGCTCATCGAAAAGGCTAATGAAAAACAAAGTCATAGGTGCAATTATAGCCAAGAAGCCCTGACTAAATGGAAACAAAATCCCAATGAAATAGAAACTATCAACAATAATAAACATGAAATGATCTAAACAAGAAATTTTTAGCATAACAATACAACTCCAAAATTAGTAAAGCTAAATGGTTAATGATGGTGGGACTAAATATCTATATGCTCGACTAAATCAATGCCTCTTCACAACATCAAATCCTATAATGTGCCACCTGTTGTCCATCAACAATTCCAACACAGGCTCAAAATGCTGCAATTATCAACTGTATAACTCCATTGCCAAGGTAGCCGTCAACACACTATAACTAGCTTATGCATTACTTATGCAAAAGTGCAGATAAAAGAACTACCTCCAAGTTTGGAGAGAACAGTGCACGGGGGTCTTCAAAATTTCTTGCTGCATTTAATGAATTATTCCCCAATTGTTAGCCATACTAAAATGGCCTATAAACAATTGCCTTGGTTTGTTTTTTTTTTATATTTTGACTTTAGGCCTTGTAGTTCAAGTTAAAAATTATCTAGATAGCTTCTCTCTTTATCAGCCAATCTCATTTTGGAAGGCCTGATCCATTAATCTCTGTTTCACTCTAGATTGCATTTCCCATCTTGAGTATGAATAAAATCAGAGTTTTCAACACCTCCTACTGCAGATACATGAACCAGAAAATGTAGATTTCAAATTGTAGATTTTGGAAATGATTGAGCCGATACTTAACAGGTGGAAGTACAGTGACAGTAATAATGAGATAAAGCAGAAACAAGCATTGCTACAGATGCAAATCGATTATTCACAAAAGATAATAAATACTATAAAAGACTAAAAACAAACTAAGTCAATTTACCTGGTTGACATTCACTTGATGTCCCATCATGAGAGATATATTTAACCACATTAAACACAAGGTAAATTGCAGTTAAAATTTGCAGCAGAGTCATTACCAATGCAAAACGACTCCACCAAAGCCATGTTTTGTACCTCAGCTGTTCAGCAATAAAAAGAATTGTTAAATTGAGGTAAAAAGCAAAGAAAACTAGCAAAATATATTAACGTGTGTTTGTAAGGTCAAAATAAAATGTTCAAGCACATTCCCCACTTTAATTTTTCATCATAACAGTGTTACCAATACTTGAACCTAGCTGAAGAAATATGCTTTGAACAATTTACAAAGAAACCAAAAATTACTAATTCCCATTTTTCCAACAGTCAATCCTTAAGACTTAAATCATTTCATTTTTCTGTTTATTAAACGGAAAAGCTTGCTATCCTTTTCCTCCCTAAATCACACAAGGAAATTTAACAACAAATTCTCGTTTCATGGAAAACCTGTTATTCAAAAAGAAAGGGATGATCAAGACACCACAAATACTAAAAAGCCTATCACATGCGCTCCAAGTAACAAAACAGTTCCAGAAAACAAAATCGTTGTTCTCACCACTGTTAGAACACATGACATGCCATGATTTTAAAAGGGAAATTGTCACTGATCCAATCGTGGACAGTAACTCATGTAACCAGATTAACTCAAGCAAACTAGTCTTCTCTGGTTTATTTTTCTTTAACCTCTTACCTCTTTGCAAAGAGGAGAAACATATTTCACATTTTTTCAGCCAGTTTCAGCTTTGCACTGAAAATCCATGTTGTTCCATTCCAATTCTTATATTGTTCACCTAATCTGACCTAAAAGTTCTAACAAAAATAACCGTAAAGATTGAATGCACATTTCAAATACAAACCCAAAGAAGCATCTTTCCACCCATCCAGATGCTATCTACCTAAGGAACCAAAAGTAAAATATAAAATGTAACTTAACATGCATCCTTGCCATCCAGCTCTTAAACATGCAATCCGCTATATACAAATTTAGTCAAAAAGGTGAGAAAGACAAGCCATTACTAAAACCATCCAAATTCACTAAACCAACCATCAAAATTCTGCAACCAACTGAACATAACACGTTCTGAAACCCAGTCAAAACTAATGCAAAAGACTCGGCTGAAATAAGCTCGACAAACAAGAATTCTAATTACCAAAAAAATAGTTAAACCCTGTAAAAGAAATTTTTTTCCCCTTAAAAGGAGAGAGCTGGGCATATACCCGTCTTCGAAGACGATTAATGGAGTCGATAGCAGAAGAATCAAGAGGAGAATCAAGAATGGAAAAGGCAGTAGCCTTTTGTGCAATCCCAGACTTAAACATGGCAAATATTTTGAAAGCAGCAGCCAAAGACACCATTGCAACAGGAATAGTTATTCTGTTAAGTTCACAACCAGGAAACACAAGAAACAAAAGAACCCCACCAACAATCACCACAGCTAGATTTGAAAAACCCAACATCATCGTACTTATTCGCAAACTGTTCACCGTTGAAGAAACCCACATTGCCATTGCCTCTCAAGTTTCAGGCTTTATTCTTTGGAAAGAACAAGGTGGGTTTCTCTGAATTGCTGTGAAGATCGTCAAATCAAACGGTACCAAACATGAGAAAAAGAGAATTTGGGTTTGCAATGACACATGTTTGTTCGCCGATAATGCAATAAAAGTCTGCTCTGATTTTTCTCTTTGAAAAGCTGACCTGTTTGTTCATTGTTGTCTGTTGAATTGATTAACCAAAAAGTGAAAATTGATTCGTCAACTAATTATTAATTAATAAGCTAATAATAATTCTACGAAAAAAAAAACTTTTAAGAAAAAAAAACATTTCTCGGGTTTGGCGTTCTGGTATTGCCTTCGGTTTTTACATAGACTAAAATTAACTGGGAGTTGGTTTTAACTTTTAATGTCATCAAAACCTGAATTTATGTAATTTTAACAAGATCACTCATGCTCGCTTAGCTCGGGTTCATTTATGAATTTTAATAAAAATAAATAAAAAATAAAGGATAAGATATTATTAGTATATTGACATATGTTTTGTTGCGAAATTTATTTTTTAAATGTAAAAAAGAAATATTAAAAGTGTATAGTGTTTTTTTATAATGTTATTAAATTTAATTAAGTTTATCAATTTTAAAACTTTTTTATTTAGCTATTTATCTAATTTAAATTTTTAATTAAAATATATGAGAAATAACTTGATTTAAATCGATTAATTTTATAAGTCTAAATATAATTTTGATGATTCATAAAAAATATGAGTTAGCTTTTAAAAAAATTTAAAATGATAATTTTTTAAAAAATATTAAAATAATAATAGATTGAATCTTATTTTCTAGAAGTTAATTACACAAAGAATTACATAAGATATATAGCTAGTAATATTCACGAGTAGTATTATTCCAATTCCACCACTTGTTATTCTCACTCTATTATTTATTAAAAAAGAATAAGTTTATTGAAAGTATGTGTTATAAGTAAATCTTAAAACGGAGGGACTTTAAAATAACCCTACACACACAAGATTACCATAATTATGAATTTATTTTTTAAAAATAAAGGTCAATATAAGATTATTTTCTTACAAATAAAAAAGGAGCTAATAAATATTTTTTTTATGAATTAGTCAATTGAAAAATCATGATAGAATGAAAAATAGTATTTTATTAATTAATATTAATGAAAGCATGAGTACAATATTATTTTCAGTTTCATCCTTCAACTTTGAATTAATTGAGAAATAAGCTTCACGGTTGAATCCAAGTCTAGAATTTCACGAGTTACGAGTTTTGAAGATTAACTTATGTTTGAAAGATTCACCCAACATTGCTTTTTTATTTCTCTTTTTAAGCTTTTTTTTTTCATTTTCATCTTTCTGAGTTTATTTAATTGGGTTTGGGCTCCATTATTTTTTTTTTCTTTCTATAGGATTTTTTAACTAATTTTGAAAATGACTTGGGTTATCTCGGGTCTTTTTTATTATCGTTCTTTGTTAAATTTATCTTTTTAAAAATATTTTTTTAATTAAATTAATTAAATATAAGCATGAGAAGTTAACTTCATGATATTTTGCTTGGTTTGCTTTCCAACTCGTTACTAATGGTGTGTGTGACTTCTTTCTATGTTGTCATGCACCCTTCATAATGGCGTTAAAATCATCTCAATGAATTTTTTCTAGTGATGGGGCGGTGTCCACAATGAAGCATCAGTGAGTCTCCAACAGACTTTTCTTCTTTCCCTTCCTAAATATGATATTGCCAACTCATTTTTAATAATTAGTTATTGAAAAAAAAAAGTTTTGCTTTATTTAGTGTCAATGCTTTTTTTTTTTAATCATGTTATTGAATTAACCAGCCTTATCTAATGTAGTCAAGTTAATGACTCATGTATCATATCTTTCTTGCTTCTTTAAAGACATTGGTATCGCCTAAACATCTTTTTTTTATGTTAGGAAAAAATTGACTAAGCCTGCAGCATAGCGTGGCGGGAACCCATATAGTTAGAAACTAAAAAGTACGGTAGTTATAGATATTACAATTACAATTAAAAATTAAAAATTAAAAATTATATACATATAAATGCCTTGTTTGTTTCCAGAAAAATGAATTTCTGGAAATCATTTTCCCCACTTTTCCATGTTTGGTGAACATAAAGAAAATGAGTCAAAGAAAACTCAATTCTGGTCAAAGGAAAAAAAGAAGCTTTATGAGAGGAAAGTGTTTTCCTTTCCTTATTCTAAGGAAAACACTTTCCCATAAAGCACCCCTTCTTTGCCTGGTTATAGATATTACAATCACAATTAAAAATTACAAATTATATACATATAAAAACTAATTCTCATAGGAAAAACACTGTGAACTCCCTCTTCACTAGAATAGTGTTGCGTAAATGTTTTTGGTTTTTTAGCTTTTTTTATTTAGTCATCAAATATGTTTTTCTTTCAAATTCACCCTTAAAATTTGTGTCAAATGGGATTTTAGTCTCATGATTTATTTTATTTAGCTTCCTAGGGTTCTTAAGGTGTTGAGAAAATATTACTGCAAAGAGAATGCAATTTTATTTATTTAAAAACTTGAAGCTTTAGGAACCAAAATTGACAATTAAAAAAACACAACCTTTTTTTTTATTGTACATAAGGTGAGCGATCTTTTTAAATTTTGGTCTTTGAAGTTTCTAATTTTACATGTTTGATTCTTTTTTTAGGTTTTAGCGTTTTTATTCAAAACTTCATTTTAATCATGTTTCATTCCCTAGATTTGGGAGATGAGAGAAAGAGTAATTGAAAAATGAAAGATAAGAGAGAAAGTGAGCAATTCTCCATATTCCGATGATAAAAAAGGTCATTCTTGTCATCAATGGGTTCTATTTAATGAGATGAGCTATATTAAGGTGTTTCCCCCCTCATCTTACTAAAAAAAGGTAAAACAAAGTTGAGATAGAGTTTTTATCAGTTTGATTTTGTTTTTATAGACCAATTTAAAGATATTTTTAGTTGAGATATTGGTTTGTTGACATTATAAGGATATGTATTAGGTTTTTTAGGTTAAAATATGTTGAAAATAATTTTTTGATTAAAAAAACCTCTGCTAATTTTTCAACCACCTTGTTAATGATAAAAAATAATAATTGTGCAAACAGACAACATGTTATCCGCTATTTTTTCTTAAAAAATAGAAGAGAAATGGCTAAACATATGAGCTTGGACTTGTAGGCTCATGTGTGAGGCATTTTCTTTAAATGGGCTAGGTGCGCCAAGCCAACTAGACATAAACGCTTGATCTGTTTTTTAAGCCTATTATGGGTTTTGTTTTCATCTTTTTCCTATTAAGTTTTGTTAAAAGAACTTAAACTTATATTTAAATATCATTTTATTAAATATTATTCAATTTAGATTTAGTTTTTCAATAAAATTATAATGGTTTTTCTTATAAAATTATTAAGCCCTTATTTTCTCCAACCCTTCGTGATTTACTTGTTTTTATTTCTTAAATATTGTTTTTTTTGTTTTGTGTGCAATTTTTTACTATCACAATCAAGTCCATGATCCATATGGCTAGTTAACCCGTGTTAATAATTAACATTGTCGTCTAAAAAGATTTTTACAAAAATCAAAATGATGGCAGTTTGAAAAATTCTTTTGAGTCAAATACAATTTTGAATGGAATGACCAAGTTGTGTTTGGATCCACTAGATTAAACAAATCATATTAGGCAAACTCTAACATGGTTTTATTTGAACTTCAGGCCATATAAAAGGCCACGTCATAGGGCCATGTCAATTAATAATATTAATAGGAACTATGTTAGCAAATTATTTTGTTTTGTTTAAATTTTTATTTTTATTTTTTCTTAAAACTATTGACATATAATTAAATAAAAAAATTTAAAAGCATGACATGATATGAGATCATGTTTCTTTATATATATATATATATATATATATCTTTTAGCTATGCGGTTTCATGTTTGGTTATCATTGATGACTCTTTTTAGCATTTACTAGATAGATGGCATGTACTACACTACGAGCTAGATTAGTTTTTTTTTTTAATGTAAAAAAATGATGCCTAGATGATGATAGCGTATTTAAAAAAGTAAGAAAATTTTGGGACTCGAGTCATTGATTTAAATTGGTTCAATAATTTTGGTTAATTTAATAATATGATTAAAAAAAGCCAATGATGATTAAAAAAACAAAAAAAAATCAATGACTAGTTGAAAAAAATTAACACTTACCAATATTTTAAAAAGATATCCTCTAAATATTCTTAAAAGATCTCAATGATCTTATTTGATAACAGAACAAAAATTAAATGAGAATAAGATAACCTTATAAAGACAAGAATGAAAGAAATCCAAAGCTCAATTACCAGCATGACAAACATTAAGAAATGAACTGAAAATAAATATCAATTTAAATAAAAAATAAAAAAAACCTGACTCAAGTCAGCATGACAAATTTGCAGCCCAGTAGTGAGACCGGGATAACTCCACTC
>Ga0307515_10007762_pt1 | contig 21118 bp, 10 predicted proteins | sample 17_EM_MG_FD_194513 | JGI IMG/M metagenome (GOLD analysis project Ga0307515, IMG submission 194513) | Populus trichocarpa ectomycorrhiza microbial communities from riparian zone in the Pacific Northwest, United States - 17_EM | ecosystem: Host-associated > Plants > Roots > Unclassified | place...
CAGATTTTAAATATCCTGTTAAATATTTATTATTCGAGTATTATTTATTATTCAATAATATATATATATATATTCTGATACAAGTTTTGATCAGGTTATTAATATTTATTCATTATTCACCGATTAAAATAACTATTAACAAAAACTCACCTATACAGATTGAACAATAAGACTCTACATCCCTTCTCGGCTAGCTAGCTTCAATGTCTACAATGTTAGTAAATATACCTTATAGTCAATTGATTGGTTATATATAGTACATGATTTTATTTATGTAAAATATATTTATTATTAATAAAAGTTTTTTTATCTTTAATATTCATTTATAATTGATTAATGAATTTAATGTTTAATTAATGAATCTATAGCAAAGATAAAGTCCATGCGAACAAAAATGCTTTGCAAAAGAGATTATAAAGTTCTTATAATTTTGATATTTCTATTGCATCAAAACTATCCCACGTGAGTGAGCGGTGTCGGAGGTCAAGGAGTCGCCACCTAGTCGTTTGGTTCAGGATTACTAGGAAATTCTAGGGTAAGAGACTGATTGTGGTTAGAGAAGATATTAGCACTACTGACGCACCTTACTTAAGGTAAGCTGCATTATGTTGTGTTCATAAGATTTGAAGGTTTTGATGGGTTCCTAACTGTTGATTTGTCCATAACTCAGGATAAAAGATTTACTCTTAAAAATAAATCTGGTATTTTGAATTTATTATGAGCTCGTATGCCTAGATAAATTCTTATGGAAATGGTCCATGTAAGTGCCCTGATAGGGTTCACCTATCCTGAAAGGCGAAGGGGTTTTCCACACTTTGTATATTGTAGTAAAAAATACTCCCAATTAAAATTGCCGAGTATCTAAAAATAATTCTGAAAATTTTCTAGTCAACTCCTAGTATTTAAATACCAGCCTACTTATAGGTCCAACATTTATACCAGGGTGTTGAACATTAATTTTCATGAATTAAAATATTTACAGTTATTGAGATATTAGCCAAATCCTTAAGGAATTTTACAAAGTTGTTGTAAATTCAAAAAAAAATGCAAAGGAAAATCCGCACAGGTATTTTCTAAAACAATACCAATTTTTTTTTAAAAAAAATGCAATTTTTTCATAAAAACTGGGTCATATGCAATAAACAAAAATTATTTTTATTACTATTTTTAAAGTTTTTAATTTTTATTTTTTTAATTTTTTTTGTAAGGCCATATTTGGCAAAAACCATTTTTTCTTCCTTAGAGAACTGCTCAAACAGGTCTAAGAGTGTGTTTTCCAAACACCTCCTTAGGTAAAAAATCCTTTTATTAAAAAGTGACAGACCAAACAAAACCTTAATATCTGATCCGATTTTGACTCGACTAGATTGACCTGAAACAAACCAAAAACAAAGACCAACACCAAAAATAGATTAACCATAAAAAAACATAAAAACTCAAATTTTCTTAGACAAAACTAATCAAACATAAAGAAAATAAAAAACATGAAGAACATTCAAATCCGAACCCAACAATGTGAAACCTAACCCATACTAGATTTCAAACAAACAAAGGCATGATTTTATTTGTAAACATTCATAGATCAAGAATCAAGCATCACAACCCATCAATAATCACTAAAAAGCAAGGATTTGATCAAAATAGGTTTAGGTTCAAAACCAAAACCTTAGGATTAAAACCTTTAAAAACTTGTTAATGATGCAAATAAATCCTAGATTATTGACTAACCGAGTTGCCCAGATGGTTTACTGCAAACAAATGGACTAAAACTGGTCCAAATCATAGTGCTAAGACAATATTCTTTTCAAGAACACAAAGAACATTGCCCAGTAAATACCTAGAATTGAAGAACAAGCTGCCAAACTTAGAAAATAGACTTTTAGGCCTTTAAACCTACTGCTTTTGGTCCTTACAAACCACATTATCAATACCAATCATAGTTGTATCAAAATAAACTAACAAAAACATCAAATCATCATAAACATGCATTAAGTTCCATTTTCCAAAACTACCAAATTAAATCAACAAGCATGCTTAACTAAAATGAGGTTCAAAACTGACACTTTAACACCCTGTAGGACTAAAACAAAACTTAGGAGTCTAGAACAATGCATTAACAAACTAGAAAAACATTAAATAATTTGTTGCCATATTTGGCAAATTTTATTCAAACTAAATGCAAGCTTAACATACTAGGACACCAATCTTCACATCAATATATTAAAAAAAAAAAAACATTACATTATATGGTAATCAAAGGGTTTGAATCCACTAGGCCTCATAGACTCCACTTTCAAAGTTTGCGAAAGTATACCTTCCAAGCTTGAAATCTTCAATGGGAGTAGATTTCTGCTGTTGATTTTCGTTCTTCTTGTCTCTAAACCTAACAAGGCCAAACCTTTGAACCTTTTCTAAGCTCTTGAACTTAGTATTCAATCTTTTAAACCTTAACCAAATTTCTTCCCTCTCCTCTCTTTTCGCCCCCCTTTTCTGTCAGATTACCTCTCTCTTTATAGGCTGATTCAGAGCTTCTAGATGAGCTTGTTAGGATTTTAACAAACCAAAACTAGGCTGGTTTTATTACATGATAAATGGTTTTGGATTTAGGTGGTTTTGATCAAACTTAGAGGTCAAAGTGAAATGTCTCAGCTCTTTGATCTTGAGAGAAGTTTTCTCAGCCTTTGATAAGAATCATCTGAGAATTTTTAAGTGTGAACACATGAAAAAATTGGGTGGTTTTGTGCAAATGGGTACCTCAGTCAAAGCTGATTGGGTTAGCCATTTTCAAGGCTTCGTCAAAGCAATTCCAACATCATCGTCGTTGAAGACCACCTGAAATTGGTAGAGGGGGTACGTATCTTTTGTTTGGATCCAACCTTATTTAATTTGGAGGTCTGTAGCTCCACATTCACTCACTTGAAGGTGCCAACTTGATTAGCCTAGAATCTGAAAATTGAGTGATGACTGATTACAGACAAGATTTTGAGGACTTCTATGGAAGAATTGAGATTTAAATGTTTAATTTCATGAAAATGGGGTTGTAAAAGGGATGTTCCTCTTCCATTTGCAAAAAAAAACCGCATGCTAGTTGAAGGTCTAGAACTCCACAACGAGCTCTTGGAAGGTGCCAACCTGATCATCATGAATTGCTAAAAAAAAAAGATTAACATAAGCTGAATGACGTGTCATTTGAGTTAGATCCTTAGAAATTAGGTTTTTTAATTTGAGATATGATAGATTTCATTTTAGTCATTGTTCTTCTAATTGCTTTTAATTGCACCCTTAATTGCCTCCTAAACTCTTAATTCCATATAATTTCACCCCTGCCAAACTCAATCATCAGACCCAAAGTTTAGCGCAATTTTTATCTTGGTCCTTGGTTTCTTATTTGTGCATTTGGACTCTTAATTGACTATTAAACTTTCAATTCTTTAACCTAGGCCCTGATTTGGTCAATTTCAACCATTGAAGTCTTGTGCCTTTTAAGATTTGGTCACTGGTTTTAAATTTCTTCAATTAAACCTTTAATTGGCCATCAGACTTTAAGTTTTTTTACAATTAAGCTCCTGATTTAACCAATTAAACTTTTCAAAGTCTAATTTCAGTCCCTAAACTTCAATTTCTTCTAATTAACACCAAAATTGACTCTAAAAAATTATTTTCTTACAATTAAGTCCTTAATAAAATTAATTATGCCTTCCAAAATCTTCATTAAGTCCTTACTCATCCAAATTTGTATTTCTTTACCCCAAATACAAATATTCCACTAATGGAGCCTTTTATCAATCAGAATCGGGTTGCCAATTTTACCAATCTTGTACTTTCTAGTCCTCTAGCTTTTCCACTTGTTACTTTAATCCTTTATCACCAACTTGAACAATCTTATAGGCTTTCTTCATGTGTATCCTCTTGTATTTCTAGATTTTTTTTCTTGATTTTTTATGGGGTAAAAAATTAGGAACAACATATGCCCCCTCTTTAAAATGCTTACGAAGCAAAATCTTATCAAGGTTTTGCGTAGTGAGCTTGTAAGGAAAAAGTATTTGTCCTTTATGTTGGGTGATCTACCAATCCAAAGACTTTGATTTTAAAATTCAAAAACTGGTATATTTTTACGAGCAACCTGCCCCTTTCTAATTCAAAAACTGATATATTTTCATGGGCAACCTGCTCTTTTCAAATTTCAAAAAGAACTTCAGCAAGCATCCATGCTTCCCCTGAAATTGGTCTATTTTCACAGACAACCTGCCCATTTTGAAATTCAAAAACTAGTATATTTTCACGGGTGACCTGTTCTTTTCAAATTTTAAAAAGAAATTCAACAAGCGTCTATGTTTCCATAAAATTGATTTATTTTCACGGACAACCTGCCCATTTTGAAATCCAAAAATTGGTTTATTTTTATGGGCGACCTGTCCTTTTAAATTTCAAAAGAACTTCAGCAAGCGTCCATGCTTCCCTGAAGTTGGTCTAATTTCACGGGCGACCTTCCCATTTTGAAATTAAAAAACTAGGATTTTCATCAGAATTCTTCAAAGCTTTCCTAAAATAGAATTCAAAACAAAATGCCCTCAAAGGATAAACTCTTAAAACGAGTGCTTTTTCTTATGGTCTTAGTTGTCCACACCATATGGATGGGATGCCTTTGCTATTTCTCGACCGTTCACCCATGCAAATTTCTCCACCTTTCTTCTTGATTGATGAATTCTGCACTAACATTATTTCAAAGTTGAGGTTCAACCATATGCAATGCATGCTTTTTAAAATATAGCCCTCCATTTTCTTCACAATCTCTTCTTTTGATTTTTTGATGTGGTCACTTTATTCGACTCATCTTCCATTTTACCCAAGCAAGTCCATGAGAGTTATTTTTAAACCTTGAGTGTTGTTAAGCTGCCTTTGTAGCCTTCTCCTTTTATAAGTATTTATGCTATGGTGAATGCTATCCTAATCAGGAATGAATCTTGGAGATTTGTTTTCAGTTTAGTTAACCTAAACTCTTGCATCTTAGTGATTCCCTTTAACTAAAACTTTGGTTTTACAGCTCGATTAACTTGAAATCCCAATCTGGCAATTTCTTTTAACCATAACCTAAACTCTTTGTCTTCAGCTCAGTTAACCTGAGATCCCAATCTGGCGATTCCCTTTAACTAGAACCAAAATCTTTGTCTTTAGCTCGGCTAACCCGAGATCCCAATCTAGCGATTCCCTTTAACCAAAACCAATTTTTTTTTTCTATAGCTCGGCTAACATAAGATTCCAATTTGGCGATTCCTTTTAACCAACACCAAAATCTTTGTTTTTAGCTTGGCTAACCTGAGATCCCAATCTGGCGATCCCCTTTAACCAAAATCTGTGTCTTTAGCCTGGCTAACCTGAGATCCCAATATAGCAATCCCCTTTAACTAGAACAAAAATGTATCTTCTAAGAGAATCATATTCTCGCAGCTATTCTCCCATGCAACTCTTTTTTGGCAAAAACTTGTCTTCTCAACAACTCATATTTTCAGTTTAGCTAACCTGAAATCTCAATCTAGTGATTCCCTTAAACTACAATTGTCCAAAGGCATTTTGATTGAATCCAAAATACTTTGATTACAGGGTTGACATCTAACACTTCTGATCATGAGGTTTGAATATTTTGACATTCTTCGATGCTAAAGAACTGAGAAGTTCCTGATGACAAGATTTCTCTTATCTCTTCCTAATTGCAGGGTTAAAACTGTGATCCCCTACTATCATCGATTATTTTTCAAATGATTTCATTGTGGATTTTTCCTGTAAAATTTTAAAAATATTTATGCAATAATTAGGGGTTAGATGACATGCATGTATCCTTACCTGGTTTGAGATACAGGTCCCCCCTCTTCAATGCTCTATCATCATAGAGTGCTTTAGCTTGCCATCTAAAGCCTTCTTAATCCTCTAATTCACCAGCTTATTTGAGTTTACCATATGCCAACCTTTTACTCGAATGTAAGTGTTTTTCCTGGATTATTCATCGCGATTACTATTCTTATTATTTATCAAGTATGACTAAACCCTCAAGTGTGGTGTTGCCTGTTTCATCATGAAGGAGTTTAAAAATCATTCAATTTCTTGGATTATTTTAAAAAAAACTGCCTCCTGATTAGATGTGTGCATTCTGACAGCAATTATCCAAAGGTTTTCTTGTGTCAATCTCATTTTAGATCATAAATCAGCCATGATATTGCCCTCAGTTGAACCATATTCTTCAAGCATATGCTATAATCAAACTTCATGGAATTGTCAAGTCATCTAGCCATGCACCTTATTGCTTGCAGTAAAGGCTCATCATTGTATGCTAAGTGTTCTTTATAGTAAAATAGCCTTCAGCCTATCTAATCTTATCAAACAACTCTTGTATATTTATAACAACCATTACAGCTACTTATGTAGCCATGAAGTTGTCCCTTAATTGGATATGACAATATTTTCTAAATTCTTGAAGCAAACCATTACAATCATCCTTTGCTAATGATTGTTTTTAGCTGATACAACTAGGTTCATCCCTTAAGACCAAGTCTATCTTCAGAGATTCTCCCTTATTTCAAGGCTTTGTAATCATCTAGACTCGATTGTGAAAAGAAGTACATTATCATCATAAATGATGTGCATTTTATCACCCCACATCCATATGGTGAAATGCACCTTGAATCGATGGGGTTTAAAGCAGATTGTCCCTAGATAGTCTAGGTAGTGTGCATCCTTTCAACATTGATCTAAATGCATCCATGTGATAACAAAGGATAAACCAAGCTTTCAGATATGAAGATACCCCTTAAGTTACTCTCAATTGCTACTAGAGTTCATTGAGTAATCCACAAACTTTTTACTCAACAAAACCCTTAGTTAAAATAGTTTGTGTTCTTTATTCTTCCTATCATCATGTGTCATTTGTTATTGATAGACGCTAATCATACCTTTGACGGGTTTCACTGAATCATCATTTGATTTTGTGTTTCTTTGCCCTCAGTTGATCTAAATGTTGTTTGTTTTCCCTCCTAGGGTCTATTGTATTGCCCCCCGTTTGCTCAACTTTTCAAGAACGACTTAAGAAATGTCAATTCCATTTAGGCCAATTGTTGCAATGAAATTAGAGAGATGTTAGTTTTAAAAATATTTTGGAAATTAAGCTTTTTGGTCAAATATCTAACACACGCCATTCAATACATGCAGTCCTTTAATTATCTTATATTTTAAAAACAAAAATTGACCCTATGTAAGATTAAAACAATTTATTTGGATCTTCTATGGTTCTTTGTGTTAATTTTCATATTTTATTTTAGGTATGTCATTTGATGATACGTGATGAGGTGACCTTATATTGATTTCAACAACAAGAGGCTCGAGTCAAGACTCAAGGTTTTATAAAGAAAGATTGTCTTTTTTAAACATCAATTTTATCAGCATGCACAATAACCAGTAACTTAGTTGATGAAGCCATGAACCTAATGAGAAAGCCCTTCATGTTTTGAGAGCATCATTTTTTTCAATTTCACCTATGATTTCAATCAATTGAGTCTTTAAAGTTTGACGCCTTTTTTAAAATGATCATTGACTGTGAATTTCTTCAATTTAGCCCTTAATTGACTAAAAAACTTTGATTTTCTTGCAATTTTACTCTTAATACCAATTAATTGACTTGATAAAAATTAAATTTGGTCTTCTAAAATTCATATCTTCTCAATGAAGCCCAAATTAGGCTCCTAAACTTAATTTTTCACCAATTAAGCCAGTACTAAAATTAATTTGACCAATTTAAAGTATAATTAAGTCTTTACACCTAATTAAATCCTTTAATTGAACCCAAATTAATTCTTAAACATTAAACAACTATAATTTGGCCCATTATTAAATCAAATTGGCTTATTAAAAATCTAATTATATCCCTAGGCTTAATTTTTATGCAAATTTGTTCAATAATCATGTAACTTGACATTGAATTTGTATTGTTTCTCCAGTTTTGGGTAAAATAGGATATAATTATGCTCCCGATTACATCCAAAATTGCACCTTGATTTTTTTCTACATTTAAAATCCTCCTAGCTTGCTTTTGCCAAAATGCTAGTCTTTATTTTATTTTATTTTTATTTTGGAAAAAAAGAGATGAATTTGGGGAATAACCAAGATATGGGTTATGACAACATTGCTGGCGGTGGAGAGAAGATTGCTGTTAGAAATGCAGCTTGCTGGCAGTGGGAGATGTAGCCGATGGAAGGTGAGCTGATGGTGCTCTATGTCTCTCTTTGTTGCCGTTAGTTGTTGCTGGTTTCAGGTTTTCTTGAGAGGGAGAGAAAATGACTTGGTTTTTTTTTTTTCCAGAAAAATAGAAGGGCCATTGTTTGTTGGGGTTGCTGTGGGATGGGTTACAATATAGTTCCTCTTATGTAGGTGACAACTAGTTTGTTTTTTTTTTTTTTGGAAATGGATCTAGGGTTTTTGGTTTGTTTATTTTTGTAAATGGCCTCCTCCTCTTTCATGGCTACCATGAGGTTGGTATTTATAGAGGGTGAGGGGCATTATGAACCACCCTTCTCATGTCCAAACAAAGAATCAAAAGTTGGGTCACTTTGTATCGGGTTCAGGGCTGCCAAAGGACTTGTTTTGTCTTCTCTTGTTTAGGTACAATGGCAAGCCATAAAAGGGGTATGTTTTATGTCATGGTGTGGTGGACGTGGAGGAAAGAGAGCAAAAAAAAAAGGGTTTAAACTAAAGGGAAGAACCATCTCCCATTTGCAAAAGCATAGAGGAAAAAAATGGTGCACAGTAAAACAACGTCGTTTCCTTCTTTTCTTTTTATTTTTTTAATTAATTACCAAAATGACATCGTTTTATACAAAACATGTCGTTTCATTTAAATTACACGACGCCGTTTCAATGCTTTAGATTTAAATTAGGTTTAAATCTCCTTCTCAATTAAATTTGGATTTTAAGAATCAATTCAATTTCACTCTTAACAAGTTTTAAAAATATCCCCTGATTTCAACATATTTTTCATCTTAGTCATTGATTTTGAATATTTTAATTTTTTCCTTAATTTTCATTTAAACTCCTAATTTCTATAATTTCACCTCTGCTTTCAATTGGATTAGGTTCCTGAATTCATGCGTCTTTTACAAATAGATCATTGGTTTTGAATTTCTTCATTTTGGCCCTTAATTGACCCCCAAACTTTGATTTTTTCAATTTTATCCCTAATTTCATCCAATTGAGCATGAAGAATATTAAATTTGATCCTCTAAAATTCCAATATTCTTAATTAAGCTCAAATTAAGCTTCCAAACTTAATTCACCAATTAAGTCCCTAATCTTTTAATTTGACCCGAATAAATTCTTGAGTTTAATTTTTCTGAAATTCATCCAATAATCTTTTAATTTGTCTTTGAATGTACATTGTCTTTTGATCTTGGGTACCATGAGGTACAATTGGCTTTCAATTATGTCCAAAATCCTAGTTTAGTTCCTCTATATGTCTGCAACCCTTCTTAGCTTGCTCTTGCCAAGTTGCCAGATTTTTATTTTTTTTGTTTTTGAATTTTAAAAGAAAAGGTTAATTTTTGGGGAAACTTAAAAATTATGTTATAACAGTTGCCCTCTCTTTATAATTCTTATAAAAGAAGGTCTTGTAAGAGAATTTAGATAGTAAGCTTGTAAAGAAGAAAAAATAAGAGGTTGTGGATTCACTGGATCAAGAAATGGTCAATCCTTCAAAAAATATTTGAAGTGAGGGTTTGAAAGCGTGTTAAAAAAGAAAGAGATAAGGTTAGGAAATGCATTATCTAGTATGCGAGGGCTAGAAAGCGCACTTAATGGACAAGGCTAAAAAGAGCATTATCTGGTATACGAGGGCTAGAAAACACACTCAAAAGAAATAGATAGGGTTTGCTGACATACTATTTGGTTGTGAGAGCTAGAAAGCACACTATCTGATTGTTGAGGGATAGAAAATGCGCTATGTAGTATACAAAGGCATGAAATCTCAATTGAAAGGAAAATAGATAAGGCTAGAAAGTGCACTAAAAAAACATGAATAAGGCTAGAAAGCACAATATCCGGTATACGAAGGCTAAAAAGCGTACTCAAAATAAAAATGGATAAGACTAGAAAGCGTACTCAAAAGAAACATGTATAAGGCTATAAAGTGCATTATTCGATATACAAGGGTTATAAAGCGCACTCGAAAAAAGAGAGATAGGGTTATAAAGAGTACTATCTGGTAGGTGAGGGCTAGAAAGCGCACTCGAAAGAAAATGGATAAGGCTAGAAAGCACACTATCCGGTATACGAGGGCTAGAAAGTGAACTCGAAAGAAAAGAGATAGGGTTATAAAGAGCACTATCTGGTAGGCGAGGGCTAGAAAACACACTAAAAAAAATGGTTAGGGCTAAAAAGTGCGTTATCCAAGAAAGCGCACTCGGAATAAAATAAATAGGATTTGTATAAAAAAAGATAATATTTGTGAAAAACTGAAAGATTTTTTGAAATAGAATAATTGTACCAGACGATCTGCCTATTGGTAAAATTCAAAGATTTTTGAAATAGTCAGATTGTCATGGGTGGCTTGCCAAGGTGAAAAATATGAAGATTTTTTCAAATTGTCTCATTGTAATGGGCGATCTGTCCACGTGAAAAATTCATAGATTTTTTTTTTAAAAATAGTCTCATTATAATGAGCGACTTGCCTAGATGAAAAACAACTTATATGGTGGAAGGATTTGGCATGCGGTGTCTTAATTGCGTGGTTTAGTCTAAAACTTCTTGATGGCGGAGTGAGATTTCTTGATTACAAGGTTAACACTTTTCTTCTTTCCTGATGGCAGGGTTGAATTGAGATTTCCTGATGACATGGTTGAATGGAGATTTCCTTTCCTAATTTTTCCATGTTAGACTTTTTGTTATTCGTTGGGAGCCGTGCTAGGCTCAGAACCTTCCTGGGTCTTCTTTGCTGGAGTGTTTCTAAACTCTTTTTTTTTTTTTTTGTAAAACCCTTGATGGGTTTTTAATAGAGCCTTGATAGGCTTAGAACCTTGCTAGGTTCTTTTTGCTGGAGTTTTGCTGGACTTGCTAGGTTCTTTCTTGCTAAACCTTACTAGGTTTAGGATTAACTTGAGCTTTGGAACTTTCTCGAATTCTCTTTTTGTTGAACCCTTGTTGGGCTTTGAAAATAAAATCGACCTTTGTTAGGCTTAGAACCTTGCTAGGTTCATGTATTTTAAAGTCTTACTAGACTTCACTAAGGATTTTTTTTTATGCAATTCCTACAAGAACATTATGCAATGATTTGGGATTAGATGACATGTATGCATCCTTACCTGGATTGGAAATATAGGCTCTCCATCTTAGGGTCCACTATATGGCCCCCTAGCTGTTCAATTTCTCAAGGATGACTTATAAGAAGTGTCAATGTCATTTATGTCAAGGACTTTGCAAACTCGGTCAATAATCTTTTTGTTTTTTATCATCTTTTTTATTTTGGAATCAACTCGTAAATTTCAAGAATCATGTCAATTCAAGTCTAATTGCTGAAATGAAATTAGAGAGATGTAAATTTTGAAAGTATTTTTATGGTAACCATAAGAGATGTCACTCAACACTAAGATGCAAATTTTGTGTGGTTTTTGTTGAGAATTGACAAGGTAAAGGTTGAGAAAGAAATGTTAGTTCAAAGTTGGGATATCCATAGCTCAAATGAATTTTTGCATTTTGAAAACAAACATTTACCCGATGTATGCTTCAAATAATATTTTTTAATTTCTTACAATTCTCAAGGGTTTTAATCTATCTTTAGGAAAAAAAGATGATTTGATATTTTATCTAAGCAAGTTTGAAATTGGTGAAGGCACATAATAAGATGACCTTCTGTTTTTTATGGGTTTCAAAGCAAGGACTCGAGTAAAAACTCAAGATTTTATATGTGAAAAATCTGTCTCTTTTAAGTACTTATTTTATCAGCATAAATAATAACAAGTAGTTTTGTTTGTGATGTCATGATTCTTGTGAAAAGTTTTTTCGCATTTTGAGAACACCATTTATTGGTTAAGTTGCTTGCTTGATTAGAAAGGACTTTTATAGGCATTTAATGAGGCTATGACTCTTGGCTATATAAAAAAGGGATTTATATGCCCAAAGAATGTTTCAAGGTTCTAAAAGCTTAAGATCATTGCCATTATGTCTTCCAATCTTCTTTTCTTTCATATTTAATTGATTTACCCTTTTCGCATGCTTTATTGAGGCATCCTCATCTGTTTCGACCTTGATTTGGTTTTCATTTGGGCATGTTGTCAAGCATTTGGATTTCTCAGGCTTTTTGGATTTTCCACAGCAGCTTCTCGGTTTTTGATCTTAGGACAAGTTCTATTCATTGAGTGAGCATGGGTAGGTTTTCCACCTAGTCTTATAAGGGTCTCAGATTTGCCAGTGACGATCTTTGTAAAGAAAATACACGTATATCCACCATTAGCAAGCAAGCACTCAGATATAAGTTGAGTGTTTCACGCATCTAAACCCTTATTGATAATCATAAAGCAGATCACTAATCCTCCACACAACCTAGAAATTTATGTGTGCTTGAAAAATTAAGACATGTGATGCATGAGGCAATATTATGCAATGCATGAGCAAATGTACAAAAATTAAAGTGTATAAGCAAATGATAAAAAGAAATGCATGTTAAAAATAAACATACATACCAAACAATTAAAAGTAAAACACAACAATTAGATAAAAAACAAAGCTTAGCCATGAGAGATCAATAGTGGATCACTATTTTTTCGCATATGTGCGGCGTCATGGCGATCATCCTCCTGGATTAGAGTTATCGGGATAGATGTGGGTGGAAAAGACAAGAAATTCTTGTCCTTTATAAAAACAAAAGAAGGGAAAAGGGAGTCGCCATCTAGTATTAAGGTCACCAAGAAACCTAATGGTCTGCGAGATTCTGAGTAAGGGGACTGGTTATGCAAGGGAAAGATGTATCACCCCTAATGCACCTTACATATGGTAAGCTGCTTTGTTGTTTGTTCTAAATCGTGTTTCTATTCATTAGTCCTTCTAAGGTTCAAGAAAAGTCCTCATCAGTAAGGAGATTCATATCTCATTAGGTAAAAATCTATCCATTCTAAAGTTTAAAATAGTCTATTTAAGGTTTAAGAAAAGTCCTCATTGGTAAGGAGATTCTCATCTTATTGAGTCAAAACTTAACTATTCTAAAGGTCAAGAAATAAAAACATTTTTATTTGAAATTTTGGATAAATTCTAATGGATAATCGCAAACTTGTTGTGATACCCATTAAATGATTTTTGTATTCTTCAAACTATGATGAAAATACAATTTCTAATTTTTTTCATATAAGAAAACAAACATGAAAATTTTATAATTTGATCGTATGTATGAAGACAAAACATATTTTTTATTTTTAAAATAAGAGATTTTTTTTTATAAGTTTTATGGATTTTTTTTGAAATCTCGTATAAAACTAGGTATTTGTTTTTAATATTGGATCCTTATTTTATAATATAAGTCTATATAGCTTAATATTAAAAAATATTATTAAAAAAACATGCAAGAAACTGCTAATAATTTCAAAATGATTCATGAGAGTCATCATCTTCTTTGTAATCCAAAAAGCTTGTCTTTCTTATCTCAGATGCGCCTAGTCTTATCTTTTTCTCCTTTCGCCTAGGACTAATTCCGGGGGGTGGGGGACAGCTACATGGGCTGGGCTACTGAAATGGATCCAACCCCAACAATAATAAGGTCACTGGGTTGGGCCCAGTGACCATGTTAATTATTTACTTGCTGCAGAACGTGAATTATTCACGTTCTGCATGCAAGCTTCAAAACAAAATTCAACAGCGAAGGGAGAAGAAGATTACCTGGAATGGGGGGTTGCTGGTCACTAGTGTTGGCGCTGGCTCACGGTGGCGTTGCTTGCGGTGGTGTTGGGAGGAGCAACGCTGGTCCATGGTGGAATATTGCTTTACAAGACTGGGGAAGAGCTGGATTACACTACTGCTTTTATGGCTGGGGCTGGTCACTATGGAGAGGAGTACAGGACGAGGCGCCGCTGGAACTGGTGGTCTGTCCTTCTTATTGGCAACGTGGGTGGTACAGCCAAGGAGGAGCCGCTGGCGTAATGTGCTTTACGGGAGAAGGAACTGAGGTTGTAGAGGTGCTGGGATGCTGTTGGTCGCAGCATAGAGAAGATGACATTGTTGGAAGGAAAAACACTGTTGGCAGTGGAGAGAAGATTGCTGTTGGAAATGCAGCTTGTTGGACAATGGGAGATGTAGCCGATGGAAGGTGAGCTGATGGTTCTCTCTGTCTCTCTTCATTACTGTCAGTTGCTGTTGGTTACGGGTTTTCTTGAGAGGGAGAGAAAATGACTTGTGGTTCTTTTCAGAAAAATGGAAGGGCCATTGTTTGTTAGGGCTACTGTGGGATGTGTCATGACTTATTTCCTCATAGGTGGTGACTTATATATATATATATATATATATATATATATATATATATATATATATATTGTAAATGACCTCCTCCTCCTCTTTTGTGGTTGCCATGAGGTTGGGTGAGGGACGTTCTAAACCACCCTTCTTATGTCTAAACAAAGCAAGATGGTTTGGCAACGTTTTAATTTGGGGTCACTTTGCAATGGCGGATTGTGGTTCTGGTTGCTTTTTAAAGTGTTTTTTACTCGATTGAAAATACATCAAAATAATATTTTTTATATTTTAAAAATTATTTTTGACATCAGCACATAAAAATGATCTGAAAACACCAAAAAAATATTAATTTGAAGTAAAGAAAAAAATAAATAAAATTTAAATTTTTTCAAAAACGCATTTAAAACGCAAAAACAAATTAATAGGGACTAATGCTGCTAACAAACTTGTTTTTTCTGCTCTTGTTAGGGAAGAACCATCTCCCGTTTGCAAAACTGCGCAGAGGAAGAAGATGGTGCACAGTAAAACGACGTCATTTCCTTCTTTTCCTTTTCTTTTCCTCTTTATTTTTAATTAATTACTAAAACAACATCGTTTTATATTAAACGTTTTGGTGTTTTAGATTTAAATTAGGTTTAAATCTCTTCCTTTAATTTCAGTCCTCAATTTTTTGATTTATTTAATCAGGTCTTTAATTAAATTTTGATTTTAAAAATCAATTCAATTTTAGCCTTGCCAAGTTTTAAAAACATCCCCTAATTACAACACTTTTTTCATCTTAGTCATTGATCTTGGATATTTTCAATTTCATCCCTAATTATCCTTCAAACTCATCATTTTTTCAATTTCGCCCTTGCTTTCAGTTAGATTAGATCCTTGAATTCACGTGTCTTTTGCAGAAAGACCATTGGTTCTGAATTTCTTCAATCTGACCCTTAATTGACCTTCAAACTTTGATTTTCTTGCAATCATGTCCCTGACTTCATCCAATTGAGAATGAAAAAAAAATTAAATTTTGTCCTCTAAAATTTCAATCTTCTCAATTAAGCTCAAATTAAGCTTCCAAACTTAATTCTCACTAATTAAGTCCCTAATAAAATTAATTTGACCTATTAAAAGTCCAATTAAGTACTTGCATTTAATTAGATCTTTTAATTTGACCCAAATTAATTCTTGAGCTTAATGTTTTATGCAAATTCATCTGTTAATCATTTAATTTTTCATTGAATCTATATTGTCTTTCGATCTTGGGTACCATGAGGTACAAATGAGCTTCCAGTTATGTCCAAAATCCTAGTTTAGTTCTTCCATGTGTTTGCAACCCTTCTCAGTCTGCTCATGCCAAGTTGCTAGTATTTTTTTATTTTTTGTGTTTGAATTTTAAAAGAATCATGAAATTTTCAATCAAAATTAAACATTGGTATATAAACATGCGACTCTTTCAACAAGAATTTTCACCTCATTGAATCAATGGTTTATGAAGTTCCATTCTTATCAATCATTAACATATAATCATGTCATTCCTTTCATTTCCAATCTCAAACTTAAATAAAATACTGAAGCTTATTACCCTTCATTTATCTCATGATAGTCCTTCATCTTTTTGTCGTCTCATGTTTCAATTTGAAGAAAGGGTCAAAGTTCATGTCAATCATTAGCCTCATTATTTCCTTATTTTTCTTTCACAATCTTTGTAAAAGAATGGTGTATAACCATGCCACACATTTTATTTTCACCTAAAAGATCAATATTCTCTTAGTATAGGCCATAAAACAACTCCAACTTTTCCTTTTATGGATAACCAATATAATCAATTGAAGACATCACAAGCTTTATCACAGATACCAAAAGACATTTTCATGGTTCAATATTTTTTCTTGCCCCTGACACAAACTTTTGGCACTTGTTGTGTCTTTCCTTAATTAAAACCTCTCTTGCATCTCCTAGACATGATATGTATTTTCCTACTTTTAACCTCTTCATAGCATTCCACCAATCATCAAAACTTGATTTGCCTTTAAGTGCGGGCAATTTCTTCTTTTGGCTTTCTCAAAGTTTTTTGGATGCCCCTCAGTCTAGGGTTTTTTCCACTTTTAACCCCTGCTTTTGTTCTTAGCATTCCACTTACCATTTATTCTATTATTATCTTTATCTTTTAAACCAAAAAATCCCTCATTTGCCCTCTAGTGTGGGGGTGTGATCTAGATCAAGGTTTTTTTTTTCAAAAGAGAGATTCCAATCAAGCTCAAATTGGGATTACAAAGGATATATATTTAAAGAATTGTTAAAAGAATAAACAAAGATGACCTTTTCTCATTTCAAACAAGGTCGGTTAGAACCAATAAATTTTGACCTCGTTCAATGTAATAATTTGGACTTGCAAAGAAGCATGATTTGCGAGTTCATAACTACCGAATTCACTATAAGTCATTATGCATATTACAAAAACTTAGCTCCATGATGTGTGGTTTAATTTCATATGTGAGTTTAAAAATTGTTTGGTTACCCCATATTGTTTGTCATGCTATTTGAACAAATGTTGAATCATTTCTGTAATCAAAACACTTTTAATCTTTCAGTATTGATTAGTTTTAATTTTGCATGTTGGAGTTTAATCAAAATATCATAGTAAACAATAAAATGCTAAACATCTCTTGATTCCAGAACAACAAAAATAGAAAGAGAAAAGGCATATTTCATTAAAATATTATTTAATCCCAAAACAAAGTGTAGAGTAGCAAAATTCCATAACAAAATTGTTGACAATGCAACACCCTAATGATGTTAGTTTCTACAACAACATCCATGTCTCATCATTATTTATCAACCTTTGTTATGCTCATGATGATCCAATGACTATATGGTAGATGACTCAACTTGCCTCTTGCTCACCTACTTCTGGACTTGATGCTTGAAATTCTTGCAACTATTCACATCTCTTATCTAGATTATACCGCTTAGGAAATAATGGTTTGGGGAAAATCATTCTTGAGGGCATGACAATTATAATGTTGTGTCCAACCATGCTCCTTCTTCAACAATAAAAGTGGATCGAAAAGGGAAACATCCATGGAGTCAACCCTTCCTTAATCGTCGCATATCAATGCTTTTGGTCTTGAAGTTGAAAAATGTGATGTTAGGAAAATATTTTCCCATCAACACAATGGCAGCATTGCAGAAGACCAAAGGACTTACATGAAGTTCTTTCCTTATTAAAACCCCTATGTTGAATGCCTTTTATTCCATTATCTTCCATTGTAACTCTCCATGATCCATACCTCCATGGAATCATTCTTCCTGTCAATACAGGTCATAACAAGTTGTCCTTTGTATTCAACAAGCCCAATATCATTCCTATCATTTCCCTCAGAGATCGGTGGAGGAGGTGGAAACAAGCAATAGATCTCCCTCTTCACGTCAAATGTAAATATGTTTCTCTTATAAGTAAGCCAATAAAGCGAACCATTCACAAATACTTTTGTTATACGACAAAGGGATTCCTCTTATGGCAACTTTACCTCATCTAACAACTTCCATCTCCAAGTCTTTAAGTCAAACAACTTAACTTTAACACAGTGGTATATATAGAATTTTTATATCATGCGGGAAGAACTTAGGCTTTGAGAATCTCATGATCTTATAGTGTAAAGACTTTGATCTTCCAACCATCATGCCAAATTCTATAGTATCATATCATGTCTTCAGATTCAGGATCTTCTACCATTGTTTTTAGTAAGGTTGCCCACATAATTGCATGGTCCATGATATGCGTGGCAAAGTAACACTCATGGATTTATTGATGCCATAATCTCTACATGGTTAGGAAGGAAATCAAATGACATTTTAGGATGGGGCTTCAGAGTGTCAATTGAAATAAAGGAAATATGATATTCATTTCTAATCATGCTTTGTATAAAGGACCTAGAGACAATGTTGGTTCTTTGGTTGTGTAGCTTCGTGAAAGTGGATTCGTACATGAACTTGTTACACTAATTGGAAAAATCCTACATTTCCCTATAGTCTCAATTGATGAATGCGTTAAAACTTTATAGATGATTTTATGCATAGGTCACGAGCTGAGTTCATGATAAAATAGAGGTTCTTGTTACCGGCTTTAAAAAAACAACAACGATGCTTCTAGATTGGAAGTCGAGCAAATCCTCTTTAAAATCATCGAACGTCGGCAACTCTTAACCAAATTTGAGGGATCTATAATTTGAATACTTGCCATGCACATTTAATATTTCTTCTTATGCAATATGATGTATGTTGGATATAGATTAGCTATACCCCTGGCTAATATATGGCCACCATTCCTTTATAAACGAGTAGGGTTTCAATCCTTTTGTAGTTGCTGAGACAATTTAATCTGATCCAATACTTAATAAAATACTCTCATCATAAAAAAATATTGCTCACAAGGTTGGGTTTATGCCCTTTTCATTAATACTTGATGAAAATTTTTACATTTGAACTCTAGTATACTCATCATCATCGTTTATAGGGAGAAAGGCAAAGCCTTTGTTTTCTATGTCCCTAAGAAAAGCATAAGTTTCAGCCATGTTTTGTCGATATTGATGGACATCCCTTCTAACTTACTGGGAATTATAGCGGATTCTTTAGGCATAGACAGAGGCTCAGTCAATCTACTTATTCATATTTCTTATCTTTTCCAAGAGGAACATGTTGTTCATATTCAGTTGATTGTTATTGGTGTCAATCATTTGGTTATGGTGCTCGAGCAATTCGTTCTTTTCTTCTAAATGCTTTGCCTTGGACTTTTTTTTGTCATGCTTCTCCTCTAACAGGTTAATCTCATTTGTCATTTTATCCAAATCAATTTTGAAAACCCCGATAGCCTTTCCTTTGGTTTTTGCTTTAGCCAGCTCACTTTCTAGCATCACACGATTCTTGTATAACCTTTAATACTGATCAATCCAACTTTCTAATTCAACTTGGGTTTTTGAAGACATGTTAGCTCTTTCTTGGCAATCATTGAAATTGGTTTTCAAAGCCTCTAGCTCAATACTGGTTTGCAATTTTTTTTTGCTTTTCCTCAGCTTGGTTTATGGCTAATTTTTCTCCGTCCAATTGCTTCTCTAAAGACATGATTTTCTTATCCTTTTCATCTAGTTGTTGCTTTGTAAACTTTCTTATTTTTTCTTTAGTGAGGATTTGTTCCTCGAGGGATATCCTGAGGGTTTTACTGGTGCCCACCTCCATTTGAAGCCTTTCTAGTTGTTCTGTTAACTTTTCCTCATTATTAATCCTCTTTCTTTTAATCAGTTCATCAGCTTGTGAAGTCTCGACTTTAAATCCAAGAGTCATGAGGATGGTGACTAGTGATAGATCTCTCCACCTTGGATACTTTTCATTAGTATCTGGATCTCTCAGACCATTTGATTCCTTCTTAATTAATACTAAGAGCTTCTAGTCTTACTTGATGTTCTGCATAAATTCCAAAACAAATTGATCCTTGAATAACCTGAAGAATTGGGATAACCTGACCACTGTTGGCGCATGTTGTACACCCCCAAGATGCCTCACAACCAAAACACGTGCGTAGCTGACATATCTGGTCACTCCCATTAGAGGCATCCATCGTCTTTAGCCATAACTCATCAAGAAATATGTTGCTCTCATTCATGGGGCCTTCCACTTTACTTCTTGTGGGATTCATTTCAATTATACTTTCCAATTCTCCTCGTTCAGGTCCTTCCATTTCTCTTTTTTAACTATCTCCAATGGTCTTTAACTAAACCACCAGAAGTTGTTAAACAATGGCCTCTTATGATCAACTCATTGATCCCCTACTAACCCTCTTACAATGGTTGAATGTTAAGATAATTTCTACTAATATCGCCATAGTGGGATTTACCTGAGTATTTTCATATGCAACCGATTAGTACTTAAAAGTGCATTTTTATCAAGGTTTTATATCATCATTTTGCACTTGAAGTATCAATAACTCCTTAACTAAAGCATGTTTTATAATAACAAGTCTGATAATATAAGATACCTTTAATTTATGGTAAATGTTTATTTTAAATGCAGGCCTATCACATAAATCAAAGGATTGATTGATGAGTTTAACTACTGAAATTGAGAAGACAAAGAGAGGGCTAGGCTTAGAAAAGAGATGTTGGTTCAATCCAAACTAGAACACCATTCGGTTATTGGATCATAACTAGAGCTGTAGAACTTGGATTTAGGTCTGGTTTATATGTATGGAAAGCTAAGACATAGGCCTAAAACTTTCATGCTAAGTCTAAGATTTAAAAGTGCCATTTTTTAGTTTAAATGATAGCAACAACGGAGAAGTTGGAATCTGTCCTGTAGCCCAGATACTATTTAGTGTTCAGCCCATATCTCGAGTTCTAGAAGTTCAAATGCGCCGATTCTTGTTTTGTTGGAAAGTTGAGACAATTTCCCAGAACTTTTATTAAGACTATCTGTTCAAATTCTGATGTTATCAATGACGTTTTGTTCAGATAAGAAGATAAGGATTGTCACCAAGTCAAGTGTGGCCACCCACTCAACAATTAGTCATCAAATCAATAGTTCCGAATTTTGGCCTATAAAAGGAGGCATTTGCCATGCATTTAGGCATCTTGGTTTTCAGATCAAGATCATGTTCTTGCTCTCTCTC
>Ga0307515_10007763_pt1 | contig 21117 bp, 4 predicted proteins | sample 17_EM_MG_FD_194513 | JGI IMG/M metagenome (GOLD analysis project Ga0307515, IMG submission 194513) | Populus trichocarpa ectomycorrhiza microbial communities from riparian zone in the Pacific Northwest, United States - 17_EM | ecosystem: Host-associated > Plants > Roots > Unclassified | place...
TATCCATACCTACTTCTCTAATACCCCCCCTACCTAAGCCTCTATATTAATTGCCGGTAAAGCTTTTACCCTCTCCTACTTATCCTAAGAGTAGTTAGTTATATAGGTATATTATACGGAGAGGAGAGTTTACTTATAGTATGGTAATATTGCTAAAGAATTTCTTATACGGTAGGACGGGAAGTATACTAGATAATTGTATTTCCCAATTCTTAGTAAAGGATAATATTAGTGGGATTTAAACTTATAATCTATTAAGTTTAAAGTTAGTATATATTTATATACGCCACCTATACGCCTTTAGTGGTTACCTTTTACCTAAAATTATTTTATTTATATATCTTATGCCTTTACCCCTTAGTGTTATATAATATATCTCTTATATACCTTTCTTTATATAACTACTATATTTCTTTTAAAATATTACTCTAGTGCTAGCTCTTTATATACTTTATCTTTTTAAGGTTCTATAGTCCAAGCTGCATTCTCTCCTATAATACTATACAACGCCCTCCTAAAAATACTCTCTCTAGTTCGTTACTTATAGCCGGAATTAAAAGTATCTCTTTTGTAAAGAGTAAAAGCCGTAGCTAGCGCTTTATTTATTATTCTTAAGACCACTACTAAAGTAGAGAAACTTTAATTTCGTACAGTACTTTTGTTACGGACGCTTTAAGCACGATGCTACGACTACTTGGAGAGGAGTCGGAGGAAGCTAGTTGGTTGACAAGAGCACGGTCCAGCATGGAGCCGGTGGAACCATGTGACGAGGAATGGTAGTACGAGTCACATGATGTGATCTGTGTGATCTGTGTGATCCGCGAGATCTGTGACGGAGCAGACAGAGCACACGTACATCACGTACAAGGAGGTTTCCTAGGAGTACGGTTGTGTATTTAAAGGACCACAGTCCCTACTCTAGATAGTTCTTTCCTTGTAGTGATTCTTAGAATACAATTGGAGTTAATTTGTTAGGCAACCACTCCACCAGTTGTTATTACGTTGTTGACTTTAATTTACATCACCTACATACCTAGCCCATTAACGAGCCTATCGTAGTACTTGCTATAAGGTTCCGTTACAACTTTAGAGTAGTAGTTATTATATTTATCCTAGCTTGCTAGTTAAGTAACCTCTTTATTAAATTTATTTATAATTTAATTGTACTTATTAAGTTCCTTATACTTATCTTATAATAGCTTATTATATAATACTGTTTAAAGAGAGGTAGTAAGCTTTTTTAATTCTTAGTATATTTCCTAGAGCCGTTAGACCTTTAGAAGTATTATTTTCTACTACTCCTTCTTCTAAAATGTCTTAATATACTTTATATAACGATTTAGGTAAAGAATAAGTGCAGCGGCGTAAAGAGGGGAGTTGTCTGTTCTTTGGTAGTACTCGTTAAACTTCGCCTATATATTCTTTACTTAAAGTAAGAGAGCTTTATTTAGTTTAAAGAGTGCCTATTATATAATATTAGCTTTAGCTTAAATAAAGTACTTAAAAGAAGAGATATATAAGTATTAGGAATAAAGGCAAGCGCTTACTATCTAAGGCATATTGCCGTCACGTATGGCAAGTTGCCGTTACGTGCGGCAAGTTGCCGTCACGTATTGCCGCGGCACTAGCGTAGCGAGGAGCCTTAAGCTCCTTACCTTCCCTTATTAAGATAAACAGAATAATAATTATTATACTATCTACGAACCGTAGCTACGTGATATTACCTTATATAACTAATACTAATTAGTAGTTAACTTTACTGTTATACTATAGAGCAGCTAGGTATTCTACTAAGAAGAGATAAGCTACTATACTAGTACTACTTATACTAAAGGGAGCTGTCTTTTAAGGTTAGAACTAGTCCTAAACCTTAAATAGAACTCTTTTATAAATCTAAGGATTTAAAGGCTAGAACTAGTCCTAAGCCTTTTCTAAATTATAGATTCTTGCGTCTATTATATAGAATAACACGCTTTATAAGTTTTTGCGATTTAAGGCTAGAACTAGTCTTAAGCCCTATAATTATAAATATATATTATAAACGCGTACTAAATAATAATCCCTATACTAATAATATTTCCCTTTCTTTAAAAATATGGCTATACCTACTTTAAATAACTAGGAAGACTTCTTATTACTAAAGGTAGCTTTATACGCGAAACTTATTAATAAAAATTAGGACAAATTTACCTTTAATATAATAACTTATACCATAAAATAAGTTAATAGCTTTCTCCTATACCGTATTATATTCTACTAAAGTAAACACTACGCTAATTTATAGCTGTAGGAATATTTTAGGGAGGATTTTGTAGGATAAACTGCTAACACCTAGGCACTTAGCAATATTAATATTGTTTAGGATTTTTAAGACTTCCTCCGTAGGAATAGGGTATATATTACTAAAAATAGTAACCCAATTACTAGTAATATTTAGGCCGTTATTATTAGTATAAAAGAACTAATATAGACGGAAGCTAAGATTATATATTAACTATAGAAACCTAGAACTAACCTATATTCTTTAAAAGGTAACTTTAATTTAGAACGAAACCCCCAGAACACTACCCTTTTACTTAAAGGTGCTTTCCCACCTAGAGGTGCTCTCCTACCTAAAGGTACTCTTCCTCTACCTTTATTACCCCTAGCTTTTCTACTCTAGCTAACCGGTAAGCCTTTATTATAAGAAGTTACGAATTTAATAAAGGTATATTTAGACGAAAAGAAGAAGTTTAGAGGAGAATTATATAATATACTTAGAGCAAAACTATAGGTCTTCTATAACTGTTATAATAAAGTTAAAATTTAATGCTACTAGTACTACTACGCTTTCTCTATTATATTAAAGGGATAGGTAGTAATATTTTATTATAACTATATTATGGGTAAAAACTATAGCTTTAATATAATGCTTTAGCTTACTAGAGCCTACTTTAAGACTAATAAGAATTGCTAACTTTATATATTTAAATAGCGAAAGACTACGTTTTAAAGAGTTATTACTTCTAACCTAATAAAGACTTATTTAGAGTGCCTTTAACTACTCTTTAATAAACTCTAGAAAATCTAACGTAGCCTTATTAAAACTTACTAAAATAAAAACAGCCTAAGGGACTAGGTTATTTTAGCATGCTATAGCATTCCTAAGTATAACTTAGCGCTATATAAACCTATAGATATATTTAAAGAAGTATATACTAAGCTACGCTCTATTATAGGTACTACGATATAAATATAAAAATCTTAATAGTTTTATACCAAAAACTCTACCTAAATAAGTATTTCTAACTAATATAATTATAACTGGACTAATTAAATATATAGTGGCCGTAGTAGGGAATACGGAAGAGGGTATAATTAATGTTAACTATAAGGTAATTATAGAGGTCCTTATAGAGGTTTATTTTAAAGTAATTGCTAAAAGAAGTACTATATTTATAAGAAGCTAAATTACTAGTTAACTAGACACTCCTTTAATAAGTAAAAAGAGGTATATAATAAGTTCCATTAAAGTATAAGAAATGTTAGAAATTATAAGGTTACTATAGCCTACTTTTAAAGCTTCCTAGTTTAATATAAAGGTATAAAAGATCTTAAGGGTAAGGTTAATAAGGTTAAACAGCTCCTTATAGATATAGAAATTAAGGACTACTCCCCTAATTAATACTTTACTAAGTATAGTAAGGTAGATGGTATATAAACTATTACTATTTTTAATAATTAATCTACGCTCTATTCTATTATAAAATTAGATATCTTTAATAAGCTAAAGAAGAGTTCCGCGTTTTCCTTTAATAATAGATACTCAGCGTATATCTTTTATGGTATTATTCTAGATATAGGAGCCGTAAGAGTATTTATAGTAGGAGAATCTTAAATTTAAGCTCTTTAGTAGCTTAATAGCTCTATTTAGATTAACTAATTAACGGCAGGCTAATATACGATTTGCTTTAGTAAAGGTACTATAATCTCTCTCGGCATAATTAGGGTCTAAACCCCCTTAGAATATATCACTTTCTATATTATTCCTATAAATACTCTGTTTCTATTTTATATTAAAAATATAAATAAGTTAGGTATTAGGCTTAATAACCTTAAGAATATATTTATTTAGGGAGATAATTAGGTACCTGTTATACGTAAGTAGGGTTACCCCTAGTTACTCCTTTATTAACTAGAAAAGAGTATTACTTAAAGCTACTTAACTAAGTTGGAATTACGCTAACTATACCATTGTTTTAGCCACCTATCCGTTTATTAATTGCTTAGGGTTTTTTAGTAAGTAGGCTATAAAGTTAAGGTTAAGGCAATTAAGTATCTTATAAAGTACTATTATTACTACTAAATAAACCAGAAGTCCCCTGGCCGATTTAAGTTTACCCTTAAGGATAACTATAACTTTAACTTCTATATTATTATTAATGTTATATATTTTAACGGTAAGCTAGTTCTCTAAGTTATTAACTTCTTAACCTCTTTTTAAGCCGCGCGTTTCTTAAAAGATATATTAGCTAAAAACGCATAGGATACTCTTTAGTTATGCTAGATTAATATCTATTTAAAACCCCCTAATTAAATTATCTATAATATAAGAAAGAACTTCTTATTTATAGAGTTCTAATAATAAATAAAGGTAATGGCAATTAAGGTTAAGGAAGTCCCCGTTAAGGCATATAATAGTATTAAAAAAGTAGAGTAATATTATACGCTATTATACCGCGTATATAAGATTATTTCTTTAGAACTAAAAAACGCTAGCGAAGAACTTACCTTATAAATAGCTATTAAAGCTATTAATAATTCCGCTGGCCCGGATAGACTTATACCTATATTACTAGTCTTTAGCGCCTACCCTTAAATAACTAATAATTTTTTACTATCTCCCTCTATTATATAATAAGCTAAGGCTATTTATAAGGCAATAAAGGAGGTGCGATATCTCTACGCTATACGCTAGGTTAATAACGTACTAGGAATAAAAAATAGCCTAAATACCTTATTGGTTACATAAGGTGATATCACGTAGCTACGGTTCGTAGATAGTATGATGGTTGTAATTCAATTATTATAGAAAGCAAAGGATCATAAGGATCGCAGTGCCTAAGTAGGGGGCTAATGAGTCACCATAAGGGTAACTAATCAGAGATAATATATAACCTCTGTCCATATATTCCGACACTAGCAGTTCTTTCTTTATACTTATAGCGCTGCAGAAAGGCAGCAAAGTATTAGTTTAGCTGCAAGTAAAAGCAGCAAAAGTCTATTCGGGTAGTAGTACGGTACTAGCGGCGGTAGTAATAGTGGTCAGGCATAGAGCTTATCTATCAGTCGGTCGGTTAATCATAGGCGTATAGGCACGATTATTCGGTCGGTAGATCGCAGGCGTATCGGCGCAATAGTTGTTATTTAGGTAGCAGTACGGTGCGAGCGTCGGGTAGTTCCATGGCAAGTCCGTTTATTTAACCTACCCCTTTATTATATCGTCCGCAGGGTGCTTAATTGCGGCTAAAGTTTCAGTAGTGGTTTCGGCCTTAATCTTAATTGTAGTAGTGGCGATCTATATAGAAGGTAGTATATACTCTTTGACTAGGGTATTCCTTCTCCCATGCAACAATTAAAGACTGTAAAGGAATTCCCTAGCAAGCCATAAACAACTTATTATCTATATAGATCTCTACAATTATAGCCACCTTTTTACTATATCTAGGTCTTTACCTAGGTCCTTACTCCATACTATACACGGCTGGTTTAGGTGGTGTATATATATATAGCTGCTGCGGTTGCTGCAGAGGTTCTTGCAGTGGTTCTTACGGAGATTATTACGGAGATTGCTGCGGAGGTTACTACGGAGGTTCTTGCGGAGGTTGCTGCGTCTCTAGTGGTGCAGCAATTGGGACAACTGGTAGTACAGCAGTTGGAATAGCTAGTGGAATTAGCGGAGCAGCTAGTAGTCGGGCTAGAGATGCTTGTGTAGCTAGTAGGGGACTATAGAAAGGTGTTAATTGTGGCTGTTCATCATTAGGATTCCATTAAGAGTTAAACTTCTTCATAGTGCGTATTTAGTGCTCAATCTCTTATAGAGTCCATTTGTGCTCTTCCTTTACGTTAAGGACCTGCTCCTAAATATTGTCTCTAATAATACCCCCATCTATAGGGATAAATACTCCATTCTCCCAAAGGAAGTCTTAAAAATCCTAAACAATATTATTATTTCTAAGTGCCTAGGTATCAGCAGTCCATCCTATAAAATCCTCCCTAAAATATTCCCACAGTTATACATCGGCGTAGTGTCTACTTTAGTAAAATAAAATATGGTGTAAAAGAAAGCTATTAACTTATTTTGCGGTACAAGTTGTTATATTAAAGGTAAATTCGTCCCAATTTTTATTAATAAGTTTCGCGTACGAAGCTACCCCTAGTAGTAAGGAGTCTTCCCAGTCGTTTAAGGTAGGCGTAGCCATATTTTTAGAGGGAGGGAAGTATTATTGGTGTAGGGATTGTCGTTTGGTACGCGTTCGTCGTTTAGTACGCGTTCGTGACGTATATTTGCAATTATAGGGCTTAGAACCAGTTCTGGCCTTAAATCGCGAAGACTCATAAAGCGTGTTATTCTGCGTAATGGACGCAAGAATCCGTAATCTTGGAAAGGCTTAGGACCAGTTCTGGCCTTTAGATCCTTAGATTCGTGGAAGAGTTCTATTTAAGGTTCAGGACCAGTTCTGACCTTAAAAGACAGCTTCCTCTAGCACAAATAGCACTGGTACAGTGACTTGTCTCTTCTTAGTGGAATACCTAGCTGTTCTGTGGTATAACAGTGAAGTTAACCACTAATCAGTATTAGTTACATAAGGTGATATCACGTAGCTACGGTTCGTAGATAGTATAATAGTTGTAATTCGATTGTTGTAGAAAGCAAAGGATCGTAAGGATCGCAGTGCCTAAGTAGGGGGCTAATAAGTCACTATAAGGGTAACTAATTAGAGACAATATATAACCTCTATCCATACATTCCGACATACCTTAACTATGTTTAATCTGCTATTCTAGTCTAAAGTACGCGTATAGCGTAAATAGGGAGAATAGTTAGGCCTACACTAACTTATTATAATTAATAGTTAAACTTATACTGTTTAGATGCCTTATAAACCTACTTAATTCTATTTAACTATTATTAAGCCTTACTATAAAGATAATAATTCTAAGCCTTTATAGGATGCCCTAAAAGATACCTTAAAGGAGAACTATAATTAATGTGCTTTAGAAGGCGACTCTAATCCTAATATAATTATAGTAGATGCGCTATAACTATAACGCGGTAAAGGTGACCTAAAGGGATTACAAAATCGCTAATATTTTATTAATTTTAAAGAATAATTTATTGCCGCTATTAAGAATAGAGTTAAGTTATTAATGGCCTTTATAATAGCTAAAGAAAAGGCTGACTTTAAGCTTGTAAAATAGCTCTAAAAGGAAGGTTATATTATAACCTTAGGAGCTCCTTTCTAAGTATCTAATAAGTAGGAGATTAACGGTCTTATTATAAGAGGAGTCTTTAAATTTAAAAAGTATAACCCTACTAAGTTTAATAAAGTTTACATCTTTAAGTTAAGGATAGTTAATAAGATTAAAGGTAAGGCTACTAACGCCCTATTTAAGAAATTAAGGCTTATTATCTAAGGTTATAACAATAATAGTAAGGAGATAATTCTTATGTAATCCCCTATAATTTAACGAGCTAGTTAACAAGTTATTGTTATATTAGCTCCCTCCTTAATAAAGAATAAAATGGCGGTCTATTTGTAAGATATTACTTAGGCCTACACCTAATTAGAGACGCACCTTTAGCGCTTAATATTAGCGCACCTTCTAGAGTAGATTCGCTACTAATATCCTAAAGATACAATTATAGTAGTGCTTAAGCCATTATATAGAATTATAAAGGTAGGAACTTACTAGTGGGCTATCTATAGCAAGCACTATAAAGAGAAGCTTTTAATAACTATATTTATATTTAATCCCTACTTCCTTATTATAACTATAGGAACCCCGTTTAGAATTGTTGGTATATAAACTAATAATATAATTATTTTAGGAGACGACTAATTCTTAGCTCTTAAAGAGGATAAGCTAGTAAAGGTAAATCTTATAGCAAAGCCAAAAAAAAAGCTTAATTTAATAATACTATTACTCTTTAATAGATGTATTCTCTCCCTAAATAAGGATTCTATTGCTTTACGCTAGAAGGGTTAAGGTAAGAAGATTAACGTTATTAATATTAATTCTTTAAAGCAAGGATATATAGAGCAATATACTTATAGAGCTTATATTGCTTTTATCTATTAACCTAAGGCTTTATTTAATCTCTTTATTGCCGCTTAATATTAGGAACCTACTAAAGATAACATTCTTGCCCTAAATAAACGTCTTTTTTAGTAAATAACCTATTTTAATTGGGGACTACTCTATATATCTATTAATCTTCCTACTATTAAGCTCTTTATATTTATTAATAAATCGTTTATAAATAATAAAGATTTTAGCTCCTAGTTAGGATATAAGATTATTATTATAAATAAATTTACTAAAGAGAATGACTTTATAATCTATAGTAATCTTATTTATTAGAGCTTAACTAAAAGCAAGCGCATTACCTAAAGTGTTTTAGCGTTAGAGATATATAGAATAGTTAGCGGAGTTAATATAGTAATTGCAATTAGAACTACCCTAAAGATAATTATAGATTAACTTGAACTTCCTATTATCCCTATAATTATATATACTAACTTATATTCCCTTTATAAGTATTTAGTTAAGCTTAGTACTATAAAGGAGAAGCGCCTTATAATTAATATTATAGTACTTTAGTAATCCTATAAGCGTTAAGAACTCTTTAAGATTTAATAAATTAATAGCTAAGATAACCTAGTAGATATAATAATAAAGGCGAACCTAAATAAGGCACTAGAGACGTTTATTAATATAAATACTCTATATATATAAGTTAAATATTAGGTTAAAAGGGAGTCCCTAGAAATTTCTTAGTTATATAAGGTCTTAAGATATCTAGGAACTTTAACCAGCGGTTAAAGTTATTTAATTAGTTAGATTCTCTTGCCAAGACTTTTTTTAAAGGGGGGAGTATAATATTTTATAGACCCTAACTTAACCTAGCTAATTAGGATTTTCTATCCCTGAGATAGAAAATCGCTATTAGCTTACTTACCGCTAGCGCTTTAGCGGCCTTACTAATAAGATATCTACCTATAACTTATAAGTAAGAAAGCACTACGTACTAAGAGGCAAATTTTAGAATAGCGAGACTTATATTATAATAGTAATAGTAAGTAAAAAGGATTAATATTTATTCTGCTAGTTAAGCGGTATATATATATAGATAGCAACTATAAAAGAAGAGTTACTAGTGTTAGGAATAAAGGCAAGCGCTTACTATTTAAGGCATATTGCCGTTACGTGTGGTAAATTGCCGTTACGTGTGGCAAGTTACTGTTATGTGTCGCCGCGGCACTAGCGTGGCGAGGAGCCTTAAGCTCCTCGCCCTCCCTTATTAAGATAAATAGAATAATAATTATTATACTATCTATAAACCGTAGCTACGTAATATTACCTTGTGTAACTAATAATAAGAGAGTTCTCTATATATTTAATAAGTATATCTATTATAAAGAGTACTTAATTAAGTATTATATAATCCCCTTATATCTCTAATATTGTATAGTAAAATGGCTTTAGAAAGGTGCAAATTGTATAAAGAAGCTTTTAGTCTTATGGCAAGATATAATCCTCTTTAAGTATATTAAAGTTGCTTTTAATATAGTTATTAATTCCTAACCTATACTTAAGTAAAACGCTTAGTATTTAATACTAGCTATTCTACCTTATATGATTATTAAGTGGAACTTGTCTTCTAACTGTTGGGAATGAGGCAAGCGGTCGTTACGTAACGCCGCGGCACTAGCGTGGCGAGGAGTCTTAAGCTCCTCGCCCTTCCTCATTCTAATTAATAAGTATATTAACCAACATCACTGTAACCTACTCGAGTAGTCGTTATTGGTGAGTCACCCTGTATAACTAATACTAATTAGTGGTTAAATATATAGTCAACTATAGAGCAGCTAGGTTTTCGAATAGAAGAGATAGTCTCGTGTAGGGGTACTATATACGCTCATATGGAATGGATCCCGGCGATACTGTGCTACCTTAGACTTGCGGAAAATTAGTAATAGAAGTATTACTAAGTACTAGGAGATACTAAGTTACGTCTATTACGTAGAACAACCACATTTATAAAGATTTAGTTAAGTACTTTAGGTTAGAAGTATTATTAAACCTAGGGTCCTAAGTTAATGTTTAAAACGCGTTAAAAATAACCACCTTAATACCCTCCGTGTACCTTTGTAGACTGTAGGATTATAATTACTACCTAATTACACGTCGAACAACCCTTATTTTCCTTAATCTCTTTATTAAAACGCGTTAAATAACTACCTTAATACCCTCCGTGTACCTTCGCAGATTCTATTATAGCGTTAACCTACCTAAAGAAGTATAAGAAAGACATTAACCTAAAGATATAGAACACTAATATAACTAACCTTAAAGATGTTAATTAGTAAGACTTAAACGGATTCCTATTATACTATATAGTATACTATAAAGACAGCGAATATAATGACACTATGCTATAGTACTATATAAGGGAGGACTTTATTAGATAGATAAAGGGAATATAGACTCCTATAAAGAAGGATATTATATAAGACTTCCGTAACTTCTTATAGGAGTATAGAGTGTTTATACCTATGGACGGGGGTACTATTAGAGATAACATTTAGGAGTAGGTTATTAATGCAAAAGAAGAGCATAAATAGACTTTATAAGAGATTAAGCACTAACTACGCACTATAAGGAAGCTTAACTCACGATGGAATCTAAGTAATATACCTCTAGAGACGAATCTACCTTCGCCTTTAACTCCTCTATATCTAATCTAACCCGTAACTTTAACTTTAAATACTATACCCTAATAAGAGTAGGCACAGAATCCTATTGCTTTACAATTTAATAACCTTTAGACTTCACCGACTAGACCAACGTCCCTACTGCAGCCTGTAATGTAACTCCTACCTCCTCTATCTTAATCTTAAATTAGAGGTAGTTTAAAATTGCTTATAGAGCTTGCGAAGCTCTATTTAGATTAGAAGAAGAAGTTTAGTAGGGAATTATATAATATTCTTAATTTAAAATTATATATCTTCTATAACTGTTACTAGAAGGTAGAAATAGAGTCTAATTAATACCATAACGCCTATTCCGTTATGCTTAAGGGCCAAGCTAGTACCTTCTATTATGATTATTTGGCAGGAAAATAATATAATTTTAAACGTATAATATATAAGTTAAGATACCACTTTAAAATAGAAGAGAATAAGTAGCAGTATATATTAGAATAGAGAGAGACTACCTTTTTAAAGATTATTGCTATAAACCTAGGTGTCCCTCGGCTTAATTGTCTTTAAAAGCTCTTTAATTAACTTTAGATGATTTAACGTAGTTTATCCAAATTATATTAAGAGGATTTCAGCCTATATAATTAAGTTATTAGCGTATGCCGAGGCATTAAAGAATATAACCTTGCTCTCTTTAATTCTATAAATACTTATAAAGGAGTATATGCTTAATTAAGATCTTTTATTGGTACCGCTCTACGCTCTTAAAAAGTATAGTAATTTAACACATAACTCTAACCTACTTTAATTAACCCGCCTAACTAATATAATTATAACTAGACTAATTAAATATATAGTGGCCGTAGTAGGTAATATAGTAGAGGGTATAATTAATAACTATAAGGTAAAGGTAGAGGTCCTTATAAAGGTTCATTTTAAAGTAATTACTAGAAGAAGTGCTACGTTTATAAGAAACCGAATTGCTAGTTAACTAGGCATTCTCTTAATAAATAAAAGGAGGTATATAATAAGTTTCGCTAGAGTATAAGAAATGTTAAAAATTATAAGGCTACTATAGCCTACTTCTAAAGCTTCCTAGTTTAATATAAAGGCGTAGAAGATCTTAAGGGTGAGGTTAATAAGGCCGAATAGCTCCTTATAGATATGGAAATTAAGGATTACTCACCTAACCAATACTTCACTAAGTATAGTAAGGTAGATGGTATATAAACCATCGCTGTTCTTAATAACCAATCTACGCTCTATTTTATTATAAAGTTAGATATCTTTAACGAGCCAAAGAAGAGCTCCGCGTTCTCCTTTAATAACAGATACTTGGCGAATATCTTCTATAGTATTATGCCAGATACTAGAGCCGCAGGAGTATCTATAGTAGGAGAACCTTAACTTTAAGCCCTTTAGTAGCTTAATAGCTCTGTTTAGATTAACTATTTAACGGCAGGCCAATATACGATTTGTTTTAGTAAGGGTACTGCAATCTCTTTTAGCATAATTAGGGTCCAAACCCCCTTAGGGTGCATTACTTTCTATATTATTCCCACAAATACTCTATTTCTATTTTATATTGGAGATATAGACAAATTAGGCGTTAAGCTTAATAACCTTAAGAATATATTTATACAGGGAGATAATCGGGTGCCTATTATACGTAAGTGGGGTTACCCTTAGCTGCTCCTTTAATAACTAGAAAAGAGTGTTGCTTAGAGCTATTTAACTAAGTTAGAGTTACGTTAACTACACCGTCGTTTTAGCCACCTATCCGTTTACCGATTGTTTAGGGTTCTTTAGCGAGTAGGCTATAAAGTTAAGGCTAAGGCAATTAAGCATCTTATAAAGTACTGCTATTACTACTAAATAAACCAGAAGTTCTCTAGCCGATTTAAGTTTACCCTTAAAGATAACTATAACTTTAACTTCTGTATTATCGTTAATGTTATATATTTTAGCGGCAAGCTAGTACTCTAAGTTATTAACTTCTTAACCTCCTTCTAAGCCGCACGTTTCTTAAAGGATATATTAGCTAGGAATATATAGGATACCCTTTAATTATGCTAGATTAATATCTACCTAGGACCCCCTAATTAAATTGTTTATAATGTAGGAAAGAACTTCTTATTTATAGAGTTTTAATAACAGATAAAGGCAATAGCAATTAAAGTTAAGGAAGTCCCTGTTAAGGCATATAATAGTATTAAAAAAGTAAAGCGATATTATACGCTATTACGCCGCGTATATAAGATTATCTCTTTAGAACTAGAGGACGCTAGTAAGGAACTTACCTTATAAATAGCTATTAAAGCTATTAACGATTCCGCTGGCCCGGATGGACTCGTACCTATATTGCTAGTCTTTAGCACCTACTCTTAAATAACTAACAATTCTTTACTATCTCCCTTTATTATATAATAAGCTGAGGCTATTTATAAGGCAACGAAGGAGGTGCGATGTCTCTATGCTATACGCTAGGTTAATAACGTACTAGGAATAAGAAATGGCCCAAACACCTTAACTACGCTTAATCTGCCACTCTAGTTTAAGGTACGCGTATAGCGTAAAAAGGGAGGATAGTTAGGCCTATATTAACTTATTATAATTAATAGTTAAACTTATACTATTTAGATGCCTTACAGACCTACTTAATTCCGTTTAACTATTATTAAGCTTTACTATAAAGATAATAGTTCTAAGCCTTTATAGGATGCTATAGAAGATACCCTAAAGGAGAGCTATAATTAATATGCTCTAGAAGGCGACCATAATTCTAATATAATTATAGTAGATACGCCGTAACTATAACGCGGTAGAGGTCGCCTAAAGAAATTATAAAATTGCTAATATCTTATTAATTTTAAAGTATAATTTATTGCCGCTATTAAGAATAGAGTTAAGCTATTAATGGCCTTTATAACAGCTAAGGAAAAGGCTAACTTTAAACTTGCAAAACAGCTCTAAAAGGAAGGTTATATTATAACTTTAGGAGCTCCTTTCTAAGCATCTAATAAGTAGGAGATTAATGGTCTTATTATAAGAGGAGTCTTTAAATTTAAGAAGTATAACCCTACTAAGTTCAATAAAGTCCGTATTTTTAAGTTAAGAATAGTTAATAAGATTAAGGGTAAAGCTACCGACGCCCTATTTAAGAAATTAAGGCTTATTATCTAAGGCTATAACGACGATAGTAAGGAGGTAATTCTTATATAATCTCTTATAATTTAATGAGCTAGTTAGCAAGTTATTGTTGTACTAGCTCCCTTACTAATAAAGAATAGAATAGCGGTCTATCTATAAGATATTACTTAGGCCTATACCTAATTAGAGACGCACCTTTAGCGCTTAATATTAGCATACCTTCTAAAGTAAATTTGCCACTAATATCCCAAGGATACGATTATAGTTGTGCTTAAGCTATTATATAGCATTGTAAAGGCAGGAACCTATTAGTGGGCTACCTACAGCAAGTACTATAAAGAGAAGCTTTTAATAACTACTTCTATATTCGATTTATGCTTCCTTATTATAACTATAAAAACTCTATTTAGAATTATTAGCATATAAACTAATAATATAATTATCTTAGGAGACAACCGATTCTTAGCTCTTAAAGAAGATAAGCTAGTAAAGGTAAATCTTATAGTAAAGCTAAAGGAAAAGCTTAATTTAATAACACTATTACTTTTTAATAAATGTATCCTCTCCCTAAACGAGGATTCTATTGCTTTGCGCCAGAAGGGTTAAGGTAAGAAGATTAACGTTATTAACGTTAACTCTCTAAAATAAGGATATATGGAGTAACGCGCTTGCGGAGCTTATATTACTTCTATCTATTAACCTAAGGCTTTATTTAATCTCTCTATTACCACCTAATACTAGAAACTAACTAAGGATAACGTTCTTGCCCTAAATAAGCGCCTTTCCTAGTAAATAAACTATCTTAATTGGGGATTACTCTACGTGCCCGTTAATCTTCCCACCGCTAAGCTCTTTATATTTATTAATAGATTGTTTATAAATAATAAAGATTTTAGCTCCTAGCTAGGATATAAGATTATTATTATAAATAAATCTACTAGAGAGAATGACTTTATAATCCACAGTAATCTTATTTATTAAAGCTTAACTAAGAGTAAACGCGTTACTTGGAGCGTTCTAGCGTTAGAGATATATAGAATGGTTAGTGGAGTTAATATAGTAATTGCAATTGGAACTACCCTAAAGATAATTATAGATTAACTTAAACTCCTTATTATCCCTATAATCGTATATACCGACTCATATTCCCTCTATAAGTATTTAGTTAAGCTTAGTACTATAAAGGAAAAGCGCCTTATAATTAATATTATGGCACTTCGTTAATCCTATAAACGGTAAAAACTCTTTAAGATTTAATGGATTAACGGTTAAGATAACCTAGTAGATGTAATAATAAAGGCAAACCCAAATAAGGCTCTAGAAACGTTTGTTAACATAAATACTCTATATATATAAGTTAAAGGTTGGGTTAAAAGGGAGTAAGTATAATATTCTATAGACCCTAATTTTAACCAGCTAATTAGGATTTTCTATACCTAGTATAGAAAATTGCTATTGGCTCGCTTATAACTAGCGCCTTAGCGGCCCTAATACGATATCTACCTACAACTCTAAGTAAGAAAGCACCACGTGTTAAAAGGCAAAATTTTGGATAGCGAGACTTATATTACGATGGCAATAGTAAGTAAGGAGGATTAATATTTGTTACGCTAGTCAAGCAGTATTTGTATATAGATGGCAGCCATAAAAGAAGAGTTGCTAGTGTTGGGAATGAGGCAAGCGGTCGTCACGTGACGCCGCGGCACTAGCGTGGCGAGGAGTCTTAAGCTCCTCGCCCTTCCTCATTCCAATTAATAAGCATATTAACCAACATCACTGTAACCTACTCGAGTAGTCGTTATTGGTGAGTCACCCTGTGTGACTAACACTAACTAAAGTCTTAAACTCCTTTATACGACTTACGGAGGTATAGAAGTATATTATAATATTATAAAGCTTGTTAAGTAAGCCCATTACTTAAAAGGCCTATTTCTACTTAGTTTCTTCCTTATAACTTTACTCCTTTTTACTTATATTATCCCTTTTATATAACTAAATAGCCTTAAGCTTAAGAGTATCTTTAAAGAGGAAGGCCTAGACGGCGAGATTAATAGTATACCCCTAGTAGCGGATACGTTATTAGATAGGATCCTAGGTAATATCCTTATTATTAGTAAGATACTTATAGATCGTATAATAAAGAGTATTATTTGTTATAGAATTATCTGCAATAATAGCTCTAAGCTTTTATATAATCCTATACTCCTCTAAGACTAGGAGAATAGTATTCTATTATTTAGTTTTACTATAACCAAGTACTATATAAAGGGTAAGAAGAGCTTTTATCTAGTTTTCCTAGCTATTAATAAAGTGGGCGCAGACTATAAGAAGAAGGTGGTTATTTAGAGACGTCTAGATATTAATAGAAAGATAAATACTTATTAATGCTGATTAAACTCTTCTTTATATAATATCTTTCTGTAGCTAAAAGGAATGGGTAATTATCCGAGAAATTTCTATATATATTGTTGTTATTAAATTAAATAACTTTAGGTTAAGAGCCTGATAAAAAACGTAGAACTCTTTACGCTCTATAACCCAGAATAGAAGGTTTTATATAATAATTAAGTTAATAAGAGCTTACTAGATAACTTCCTTATTTAGAACCTTTGTAAGGATTATAGAATTAACTTTATCTGTCCTAAATTCTAATACTATTTATACCTAAAGTTCCTAAAGCTTTTTAACTACTTACTCCTTTGTACGAGTATAAGGCTGTTTTAAGTCAATAGAGATTGCGTAGTCTTTTGCAAGGTGTTTTTTTATATTTGTGGTTAATAGTGCTAAGTAGCTTTTGTACTGGTTGCAGTATATAAGCCTTCGGTTCTTTTTATCGTATATTAGCTCGTTTTTATATAGTGGGCGAGTAAATTTATAGACTGGAGATTGAAGCTGAGCCTGTCGTGTGCTAGAGCTCTTAATTAAGCTAGGGGTATTTTTAGGAAGAGATAAATCGGCTTCTAAAGCCATATTTTGTACAATATTACAGTAGAAAAGTGATAGATTTGGTAGAAGAAAATTTTATAGGGAATGCCAAGGAATATCACGCTACTGTGATACGATACGAGATATCGTATCGATAGTGGATCGTCGATCCGTATCGCGATAAGATTAGATTTCGCCCACCCTGGATCTGTAAGGAGAATAATATCTATACTCTCTATATGCCGCCACATTCGTTACACCTCCTATAGCCGCTTAACGTTGGCTGCTTCTTGCCGTTAAAGCGCGCGTATAGGTATTAGATTAGCAGCCTAATACGCGATTATATTAACTATATTACTAAGCTTAAATTCCTACCAGCCTTTAAGGCAGCCTATTAACAGTTAATTATAAAGGAAAATATCTACGCAGGTTTTTAAGGAGCTGGTTTAGTCCTATATAATCTAGAGGCAGTGCTCTTAAAGCTTAATATAAAGCTTTGTACACTAACACTACTAGCCCTAAAGGCAGCCCTATGGGAGTTAAAAACACTAAGCAATACGCGCGAGCTAGAGGCTTAAATAATATTAATTCGCAATCGGATTTAAAGGCATAAGAGCTCCTTACCTACCTCTATAATTGCGGCAATTAATTAGCTTAAAAAGGGTGCTAAAGTAATGCTATATTTAGCTATATTGCTTAAGGGTTAGATTATAAGCCTTAAGAAGGCAAATAAGGCCGTAGTATAGCGTAAATAGCGTAAAAAGAAGTGGATTTAAAAGCGAGGTACCTTAACAAAGGTAGAGGGAGAGGAGATTATTGCTTAAAAGGACGCTAAGCAGCAGGTAGAGAGCGAAAGGCGTCAAGATGCAGCGCGCTCAGGTGTAAGCCGGCAGGCTATAGCGCGCTGTACACGCTGTAGAGAGACTGGGTATAACTTACGTACGTATAAGAAGGACACTGTAGATACTGCTTAAGCTAGGATAGCTATTATATAGATAGTATTCTAACGCGTTATTAAAATAGATAGCTGCAAAGGTAGAGAAAGTTGGTGGGGTTCGCGACTCGCTTATATTCGCGACTCGCTTATAGAGTACGTTAAACCTCTTAATCTATAAGTATATAAGGCCGTCTAATAGGTTTACTGTATTAGTATTTACTAGTATGTTTATTACTAAGTATATATAAGATTATAGACTGTAAGATGTTTATCTAATGCTTTTTGTGTAAAATCGTCCGTATATCATTCTAATTATAACCCTACTATAAGTAGTAGTAAATTTAGACCTTAGTAGGCGTATAAAACTAACCAAGGTCACCTATATGCACTAGCGAGCTTATTATTACTAAGGATTTAACATAGATACAGCAAAATGTTATAATAATTGTGGGAATTCGAGGCTGTGATGTAAACTATTATGTGCGTGCTAAAATATCCACGCGTGGGACTTAGAAATTTGATGTTCGCGCTGCCCCACTATGCAGTTTTTTTCTGCATACTCTTACTAGGCTGATGCAATGCGATATATTTTGTTATACATTTCCCATCATCAGTTCTACTTTTATTTAACGAAACAGCTATTGGGAGATGAAGCCTCTCAGGTCTTATCTTCCGCTTTGGAAACCCTCGAAATCCACCCTCACAGACCAAAGGCAGATCAGAAAGAGTACCTCTCTTCCCCTCAGACAAAGCAGCACGCTAACCACGCCTAGTTGAGGAATACAAACCCGGGTATCCCCGTTTCACTGCACTCCTTTCAGCATATGACTCCTTCTTTTTGTGCCGACGTTTCAACAAGCTTCGAGCTCGACTCCTTTTGTTGAAGCAGGACAGGCTGTCTATGCTCGAGCAGAGGCTTGATCAGGTTGATCAACAGGAGACCTCTCTTCTCTTCCTTGGAAAGAGCCGGTGTGATGGGAACACGGATCGAACATCTCTTCTATCGGAGATTGAATCATGTCTTGCTGATTATGGTATATGTAGAGACCAGGTAATCACGTTTGGACATTAATGAAAGATAGATCAGTTCGCTGAAAGAACCTATCGAATGCTGAGTTTCAGCCCTGCTCAGCGAAGAGATGTGGAGAGCCTGCAGAACTGGCTGGACGGCACCGGCTGTCTTGCCAGGGAAGAAACGGCGTACCTTGCACATCGGAGGGAGCTGGTTTCCTTGGCTCCAGTGGCGGACAGTGCGGTAATGCAACTCGAAGCCTGGCTAGAAGACAAGCTGATCCGTTTCTGTCGCGGGTTTCGAAGGGTAAGAGAAAAGCCTGTATCACCATAGCAGGCTAACAACATGAGCAGAGCCATTTTCATGATGTTTCAACCGATGCAAACGTATACATATATTCCGGCCCCTTGATTAAACGAACTGCTAAAGCATTACTACTATTCTTGATAACACTTCTCCTATTGATGCCAGTCGTCATTTGCAACATTATTAAGACCATCTCTGTTCGGATAGTTGTTGTAGTAGTGTCCACGATTTCCTACCTTCTTATACTCTCTGGATTAACAAAATCGAGGACGATGGAGTTGATCCTCGCAGCGGCAACGTGAGTTTCGCCGTCTCCTGTCTTGATTTGATGGCAAGACGTCAATTCTAATATCTGGCTGATGCGACTCGCGTTAGATATGCTACTGTTCTCATCGTATTTGTCTCCGGTACCAGTGGAATTCGAAGCTAGGAACTAGCCAGTATGGCGAGCACGCAATGCAGGCAGTGGCCGCGAGAACGAAGCGCAGGTTACGCGAGACCTGTCTAGGGGATGGATGCTGGGCTATGATCTTGGTCGATATTTACATTGATAGAGTAATAATGTACACCCCTCAGTCACCCATCCTGGCCATTTGATAGAGACAACACGCTGTTTGTTATGCGTCAAGTCTCTTTGCCTTAGGCCGTCTAATCCAAGTGCCTTTCTAGCTATCGGACCAGTACTCCTTGGGTAACTGTCTATGAGGCTCGATGCAGGGGTCAAGAGAAACGGGCAGGTACTAGTAGTAAGAAAGGTCTCGTTATTCATTACTGCTAGTCACTTGATGATAACATGAACCGAAGAACCAACTGTCTATTCCAAACGCCTAGATACTTATACTCAGTCTGGTTCTCCCATGATCGCCTTGATCGCAGTGATCGCAGCCTCTTGGCAGCCTTGTCCTACGATTCCTGCGATCATCCTCTTGGCGCACGTGCTGTATGCCGTACATGACCTTGTGCCGCTAATACTCACTGTTATCTTTCCAAGAGCAGAAAAAAACCTATACACGGCTGAACTGGCGGCAATATCATTGGCGATAAGATGCTTACCGCCGGATCTACAGGGGAGACAGCTTACTATATTCACCAGTAATCAGGCGGCACTACTGGCGCTTAGCCAACCTAAGCAGCAGTCCGGCCAAATAAGTATTGCACAGATCTATAATATAGCCCGCACGCTAAGGCAAAGAAGTAACCGCGTTCTTATGGCATGGGTCCCATAAGGAGAGTTCGAACTAGGCAAGAAAGCAAAAGTAGTAGCACGGCGGGCCACTACACAAGGACGCCTACCACAAGGACAACAACACCAGGCCATGGCCACAATAATAAACACCGCGAGAATAAAACAGTGGGGTAGGAAAACACTGCCGGAAGAAGTAGGAAGGTACTTAAGAAAAATGGACACAGCGCTACCAGGTAAATATACCCGCAGGCTATATAACTCCCTTAAGCGAGGAGAGGCAAACGTGTTGGCCTAGTTATAGACAGGAATGATACGACTTAATGGGTATCTATACCGCATTAGGGCGGCAGAATTAGATTAGTGTGATTGCGGACAGGCAAGAGAAACAGTTAAATACTTTCTCTTTAGGTGTATAAAATAGACAGCATATTAAGAGCAAATGCTGCAACAAACAGACACAAGAAGAGGCAGCTTATCCTTCTATCTTGGGGGGAAGGCGCCAACCGACCCTAGACAGTGGACACCAAACGTGGACGCGGTCCGAGCGATAGTAAAATATACAATAGCCACTAAACGACTTGAGGCAGAATCGGATCAATAACGCGTCCACTACAGGCAGAAACTCCCCCCCCCC